>ERZ842401.1836-NODE-1836-length-29273-cov-8.196660_pt1 | contig 29273 bp, 29 predicted proteins | sample MGYA00521270_ERZ842401 | MGnify/ENA primary metagenome ERZ842401 (study PRJEB31892, sample SAMEA3878208) | bioreactor metagenome | biome: Moose rumen | place: Sweden | collected 2011-10 | study: EMG produced TPA metagenomics assembly of the PRJEB12797 data set... | reverse complement strand
AGAATCAAGATAGGTGGCATTTCGGTGGGCGGGACATGGATTCTCTTCGTGGGCATCCTCGCAGGCGATTTGCTGATGCGTGGCGGCATCAAAGAGAACGCTGATGTTTTAAATTTCATCCAAGACTTCGGACTTATCCTGTTTGTGTTCAGCATCGGTCTGCAGGTCGGCCCCTCCTTCTTCACCTCGCTGAAGCAGGGAGGTCTGAAAGCCAATGGAGTGGCTGCTGGTGTGGTCTTGCTCAACATCGTGGTGATGATGATCATCTACTATGGATTACGTAATGTCATTCCTCCAGTGGACAACCTGCCCATGCTGGTCACTTACCCGGAGCCCGGGGAACTGGCCGCCCTCCCCTATCGCAGCAAGAAGGAGCTCAGCGGCCGGGTGCGCATCGTCACCTGTCCCGGGGCGGACTGCTGCGCCTGCTGCGGCACCCATGTGAGGGGTGCCGGGGAGATCGGCCTCATCAAGCTGCTCTCCGTCAAGCCCTTCCGGGAGGGCGTCCGCATCGAGATGGTGTCCGGGGAGCGCGCATACGACTACGTCAGCGCGATCGTGGAGCAAAACAGCCGGATCTCCGTGATGCTGTCCGCAAAGGTGGGGGAAACCGCCGAAGCGGTGCAGCGGCAGGGCGCAGAGCTGGCGGAGGTGAAATACCGCCTGGTGGGGCTGGAAAACCGCGGCAGGCGCCTGCCCAACGAGCTCTCCGGCGGCGAGCAGCAGCGCGTGGCCGTGGCCCGTGCCCTGATGAACAACCCGGAGCTTATCCTCGCCGACGAGCCTTCCGGCAACCTCGACACCGACAACGCCAAGAAACTGCACCAGCTCTTTTTCGACCTGCGCGACCAATTCCACCAAACATTCATTATCGTCACACATAACGAAGAACTCGCCTCTCTGTCCGACCGCAAAATCCAGCTTCAAGACGGCAGGGTGCTCAATACCTAACCTCTAATCATTTCTCAAATATGAAAACTCTGAAGAAAACCCTCATTGTATTGATGGCCACCGCCACCGTCCTCTTCACAGGCTGCGCGGCTCTTACCCAACTTGTCAACCTGGTGAACTGTAAGTTCAACTTGGCCAACATCTCCGATATCACGTGGGCCGGCATCAATTTGAGCAACATCCGCAATGTCTCCGACCTCTCATTCTCCCATTTGCAGAAGGCGGCCACGGCTATCGCGAACCGCGATTTCGCCGTCTCGGCCAATGTCAATGTGAATGTCAAGAACGAGACCCCGAACCCTGCCAAGCTCTTCGCGTTCGACTATGACTTGTTGCTTGAAAACTCTCCGCTCGCCTCGGGCCAGAACAAAAACCACACCTACACCATCAATCCCAACAGCATCCAAACGATTCCTGTTCCCATCAAGGCTGACATCGTGAGCATCATCAAGAACGGGCAGGTGGGCGATGTGGTCAACTTCACCCGAAACCTGACGGATTATGGCAATGGCAAGGAGTCCAATGTGAAAATCAAGCTCACGCCGTATGCCGGCACGAAGGAGAATAGCGTCAAGTTGCCGACCATTACCCTGAACAAGACGTTCCAGTAGTGGGTGATAACAATACTAACAAAAACCATTTCAAACCGATAATTCAATAATGATACAACGAATCCAATCCATTTTCCTGTTGGTAGCTGCCATCATTCCGGTGGTGCTGCTCTTCATCCCCATTGGCTTTGTGAACACTCCCGAAAGCCAGTTTGTATATAACTCTTTGGTCCTGAAATACAATATTCCGGACGGCCACGCGGTAATCCGCCTTTACTATGTGGCCCTTTGCCTGCTGCTTTGCTCCGGTCTCTCCCTCATTGCCCTCTTCAGCTATAAGAACCGCGTCCGCCAGATCCAGATTGTCTCCATCACGATGATTGTCTATCTGGTGACGCTGATGGTGATGCTGTGGGTGTGCCCCGACATCATCTTCAAGAAGTACTTCACCTTGAAACAGGTGGGCTTTGAGTTCCAGTTTGCCCACAAGGCGGTGCTGCTGGTGCTGATTTTTGTGGAGGCGCTCTGCTTGTTCTTCGCCAATCGTTTCATCAAGAAAGACGAGGCTCTGGTGCACGCCGCCGACCGCTTAAGATAAACAATAGGTGATGGCTTACAGAACAGCCCCGATAGGGGCAAGAGCTTGTAGAAATATAATAATATAATAATAATGTATAATCCGGTCTTCGAGGACCGTTGCGAACGCCCGGATTCACTGTCCGGGCATTTTTGACCCTGTTATGGAAAAGACCAATGTGATGCGCCTTCTTGCCCAGCACGGCATTGACTTTGTGCCGCACGATTATGACAACAGCATAACCGACGGGGAGACGATTGCGCAGTTGCTGGGTGAAGATCCTATGCAGGTGTTCAAGACCCTCGTGACCGTGGGCAACGATGGCGGGCATTATGTGTTCGTCATCCCCGTTTGCGCCACCCTCGACCTGAAGAAGGCCGCCAAGGCCGCCGGCGTGAAGAGCATCCAGATGATCAAGCAGAAGGAACTGCTGCCTCTGACGGGCTACATCCACGGCGGTTGCTCGCCCGTGGGGATGAAGAAGCCCTTCCCGACCTTCATCGAGGAGAGCGCCACCCTGTTTGACACCATCTGCTGCAGTGCCGGAAAGGTGGGCTACCAGGTGGAGGTCAACGCCGAGGCTCTGGCTGCATTCGTGAATGCCCGGTTCTCAGACCTGATTTCGATTAATCAAGACCCCCAATAGATTATGGAAGACGATATGACCCAAAAAGAGACCCCGCAGCTCGGCAAATATGAGCTTATAGAGGAGTTCGCCAAGTTTTTCGACACGGAGAACGGCTCCACGGTTGTGGGCATCGGCGACGATGCCGCCGTGACCGCCCCGATGGAGGAGAATGTGGTCTCCTCTACCAAGGTGTTCCTGGAAAATGTACATTTTGACCTGACGTATGTGCCCTTGTGTCATCTGGGTTACAAGGTGGTTACCATCGCCATTTCCGACCTGCTGGGGATGAATGCGATACCCACGCAATTGCTAGTCAATGTGTGCGTTTCCAACCGCTTTGACCTGAAGGCTGTCAGCGAGCTGCTGGATGGCATCCGGGCCGGTTGCGAGAACGCCCACGTGGATGTGGTCGGTCTGGACCTGGCCACCTCGCGCAAGGATCTGGTGATTACCATCACGGCCTTGGGCGAGTGCGAGCCCGCCCGCCTGCTCACACGCCAGGGCGCCAAGGAGAACGAACTGATCTGCGTATCCGGCGACTTTGCCGCGGCTTACACGGGTCTGCTCCTGCTCGAACGCGAGAAGAAGGTGTTCCTCGCCGACCCCGGCGTGCAGCCCGACTTTGAGGGCAAGGACTACCTCCTGCGCCGCCAGCTGAAGCCTGAACCGCGACTGGACATTGTGGAGGCGCTGCGCCGCGAGGATATCCTCCCCACCACGATGACGCTCGTGTCTGACGGCATCGCCGCCGCCGCTATGCAGATTTGCAAAGCCTCGCAGGTGGGCTGCGACCTCTTTGAGGAAAAACTGCCGATGACAGAACTTACCTTCGTCACCCTCAAGGATTTAGACATTGTACATACCGTGGCTGCCCTCAACGGCGGCGACGATTATGAGTTGATGTTCACCATACGGCAGTCTGATTTTGAGAAGATCAAGAAGGTGGAGAACGTCTCCATCATCGGATATATCAAGGACAAGGCCTCCGGTTATCATCTGGTGACCGGCGACAACTGCCTGGTGGAGTTGCAGGCCCAAGGTTTCCGCCAGAAACAATAGTTTTTATGAAACTCTATAATCAAGATGAATAGCAAAACCTCTTTCAACATCGGCAATGTGTGCATAGGCGGCCAAAACCCTGTGGTGGTGCAGTCTATGACCAACACCGACACGAACGATGTGGCGGCTTCGGTGGCCCAGGTGGGCCGTATGGTCGATGCGGGGGCGCAGATGGTGCGGCTTACCGTGCCCTCGCTCAAGGAGGTGGAGGCTATGCGGGCCATCCGTGACCGCTTGCGGGCGGAGGGCATAGCCGTGCCCTTGGTGGCCGACGTGCACTTCAACCCGAAGGTGGCGGAGGCGATGGCTTCGATTGTGGAGAAGGTGCGCATCAACCCCGGCAACTATGTGGACAAACGCAATTTCAGCCAGCTGGACCTCTCGGATGCTGAGTATGCCGCTGCTGTGGAGCGTATGGCCCTGCGCGCGGAACCTTTGCTGCGTATCTGCCGGGAACACGGCACTGCCATACGCCTGGGCATCAACCACGGCTCGCTCTGCGACCGTATTGTGAGCCGCTACGGCAACACCCCCAACGCGATGGTGCAGTCGGCACTTGAGTGGTTGGACATCTGCGAGCACTACGACTTTCACAAAGTGGTGGTCTCGATGAAGTCCTCCAACGTGCACACGATGATGGAGGCCACTTTGACGTTGCATCAGGAAATGGAGCGCAGAGGGAGGAGTTATCCGCTGCACCTCGGCGTGACGGAAGCGGGCAACGGACTGGAAGCAAGGGTGAAGTCGGCGGCGGGCATCGGTGCCTTGCTGCTGATGGGAACGGGCGACACAGTGCGTGTCTCGCTGACGGAACCGCCCGAGAACGAGACCCCGTTTGCCCACAAGCTGGTCAGTGCTGTGCAGCAGCTCTCTGTCAATGACTGCAGTGTGCAAGACCAGACGTTGAGGTTTGCCTCGGAAGAACAGGACTATGAAACTTGGGTGGCACAGGCCTCCGCGATGGCGGGCCTGGCCTACTACAGCCATCATATTCGTGACGTGAAACTGGCTAACCACCATTTCACGCCAGCGCAGTGCACCGAGTTGGAGGCGGTCATTCTGCAGGCCTGCGGCATTCGGATGAGCAAGACGGAGTTCATATCCTGCCCCTCCTGCGGCCGCACGCAGTATGATATACAGTCGGTGCTGTCCGTGGTGAAGGAGCGTTTCTCCGGCCATCCCGGTCTCAAGATCGGCGTGATGGGCTGTATCGTGAACGGTCCCGGCGAGATGGCCGACGCCGACTACGGCATCGTGGGCGCCTCCAATGGATTGGTGTGCGTGTATGAAGGAAAGAAGCGGTTGACGGCCGCCATAACTATAGAAGAAGCAATGAGTCATCTTGAAACATTGTTAGAAAACAAAATGGATTAATGAAACTGATTACAAACTAAAACACTACGCCTATAAGGTACCCTATCTGCAAATACTAAAGCAATTGCTTTTGTCTGACCATCTAAAATCTGGAAAATTTTCGACTAAGACAAGAGACCATTGCTCACGTTTACGTGAGCCCTTCTCTATGTTTGGTCGATAGGCCTTCCAGATGCCTTGATGGCAGACATAAGAGGGTTCACGTTTTTTATGGCATTACTAAAATGGATGATTTGCAAAACAAAGAAGAGAGGTTGTCCCGACTCAAGGGCTTTATCGAGGACCTTGAGACGTTAGGGCAGGATGTGGACCCGCAATTGCGCAAGCAGATGCGGAGGTTGGAACGGGAAATAGCGGTGTTGCGACGACTTTTCGGTTCTAACGAAGGGCATCGGCCATCTTGAAGAAGAGGTCGGTGAAGATGAGGCTGGAGTTGCCGTTCCGGCTGATGTGGAACTGGGCTTTGTTGAATTCCTCGGTCAGTGTGGAGACTTGCTTGAGGTTGATTTTACCCTTGAATTTTTCTATGACAGTTGCCTCGCTGGAGGTAACTTTTGCCATCTCCGGGTGGGAGGTACTCGCCAGCAGTATGTTGCGCAACATACGGAGGGAGAAGGAGATGAAGTCTTTCTGTCCCTCGCGGCCTTGGGCGACGATTTCCCCCACCTCTTCCATTACGCTGTCGTATTGTACCACTTCGGCGGGCTGTTGGCGGGCAAAGGCCAGGGCACTGCTCAGGATGATGTCGAAGGCGTGGAGCGACGCCTTGAAGTCGGAATCGTCCTCGTGGATCCGGATGGCCTTGTTGTAGTCGCCTTCGGCGAGCACGGCGATGTCGCGGGCGGCCTGCTCCCCGATGTCGGGGAATTTCTGGTGCAGGGCGCTGGTGATTTGCTCGTGGGTCAGTGCAGGGATGTTGACCAGCTGGGTGCGGGAACGGATGGTGCTCAGGATCTGTTCGGGATTTTCGGAGATGAGGATGAACAACGACTTGTTCTCGGGCTCTTCGAGGGTCTTGAGCAACTTGGGCGCCGCAGCGTGGTAAATGCGGTCGATGCACCACAGGATGTAGAATTTGAACCCGCCGGAATAGGAGCGAGTGCTGTTGTGACGGATGATGTCGGCACAGTCGCGGATGTTGATGGTGGCCTGCTTGTTCTCGCCCCCCAGCTGTATAAGCCAGTCCAGAATCTCAATATGATAGTCGTTTTGGAAAACAAACTTGCGGAAGTCGTCGATGAACAGGGCGGATTCGTTGTCCTCCTTGACCTTTTTCGTGGTGCTGTTGGGGAAGTAGAGGTGCAGGTCGGGGTGGGTGAGCTTCTCGAACTGGATGCAGGAGGGGCATTGTCCGCAGGAGTCCTCGTCGGAGGGGTGCTCGCAGTTCATATACTGGGCCATTGCCACGGCCAGGGCGAAGGCGTGGCTGCCGGGCTTGCACTGGAAAAGTTGCGCGTGCCCCACACGGTTGTTCTTTATCTGGTTGATAATCTGCTTCTTGATATTCGGGTCAACGAGAACGTCCTTGAATAACATATTGCTCCTGTTTTGCGGGTTAGAGACGGCAAAGATACAAAAAACGTCGGGTTATTCCAATTGAGAATGAAGAATTGAGAATGGAGAGTTAGAGTAGTGGTTGAGAGTGGGCAGTGAACGGTGATTAGTGACCAGTGAACAGAAGATGGGTAAGGGAAGGAATTGCGGAGATTCCGTGCGGAAGGCCATCCCTGTTAGGGGATGCATATCTGTAGATGGCGTTCCCCCGCGTGTTCCCACATCCCCGTAGGGGATGCACAAAAGGGTATGTTCGGCGGCGGTTCATCGGCAGTGGTTTTGATGGGGCGAAAATACGAAAAAAATGGCAATGATATTCCTGAGGGTAAAAACAGATGACATATTGCAAAGTGCCCCCATTTCGCACCGTGAAAGCGCAGTGCCTCGAGGCGAGCGACACCTGCGGTGCGATGAGTGTCAGCCGCGCATCCGTTTGAGTTTGTCGCTGGCGGGGTCAAGCACGTAGTAAAGGATGTAGGTCTCTTTGTTCTTTCTGACCTCGGCGGGTCTGAAATCGATGAAAGGTGTTGCCATAAGTGATTTTGATTAAAAATTATTGTTGTATATATGTTAGTTTGTAGCATCGGATTGAAAAGGCGCGTTTTCACGAGTAATCAAAAAAAATGCTATTTTTGCCTCACCTAACAATCGGGTATGAACCAACAGTTTACACATACCAATTTCCCGTTCTCGGTATCCTTTGCGGAGTCTCACACCTTCTCCGCCAAAGAACGCGACTCTGAAACAGGCTTATCTTACTTTGGCGCACGCTATTACAGCAGCGATTTGAGCATCTGGCTCAGCGTCGATCCGATGAGTGGGAAATATCCGTCTTTGAGCCCGTATGTGTATTGTGCGGACAACCCGGTGAGGTTGGTGGACCCGAATGGGGAAGAATTTGGTGATCCGCCGCCAACAGATGGAGATACTCCTAAAATAATTAAAGCAACCGAAAGTAATAAAAGTCATATAAGCAAAGTTTCATGGGGAGAAACAAGTGGCATTTACCCTACAAGTAATGTTGACAATCCCTCTGCAAAGGATATTTATAATCCTGAAAATTGGGATTCTGATAAATTGACAGAGTTATTAAAAGCTAGAGCCGCCATTCACTTGATTGGCAATAAACGCAACTCAAATGTTAGAAAATCGGATTGTGGAATGCGCGGTATAGAAAAAACGCTGGCCTCATATCATTTGACTGATAATTTTCCAGATGTTGATGATGAAATTGCCAATGATGAAACGGTGAAATATTTTTATTTGTCTTCAGAAGAAAGATTTAAAACACCATCAATAAATTCCAATAATTATAGACAAGAATGTGTGAAGACATACGGACCGTTTTACAATATTGGAGGTGGTGATGTGCCCAAAGGAAGAGTATACATACACTTTTACAAAGCTGTCCCTAATAGCAGCAAATCTAAAAAAAACGGATGATATGTGCTCACGAGTAAGTAATGTGTTGTTTGTCTACATCTTAATAGGCTTAGCGACAAATTTATTTGGACAAACTGTTGTCGATTCGGCCATACACAGAATTGACAATGATTATTGTACTTATTATGACACCATAAGTCGTAAAACACCTCTCCCGCCCAAAGTCCTTATGACATTTAAAGATAATTATCCGATAGATAAATATCATATCACGCAGATTTTTGAAATCAAATATGATCAAAATCTGCTATTTGTCGTTAGAAACAATAAAATCGTTGTCCTTGATTCCTTCCCTTTTCCCATTAATTGTCCTGAGGAGTATCATTTTTGGGTATATGATCCAAAATCAGGCGCTATTTCATCTAATCCATTTGTAATTTATGGACAATTTATGATCGATCAAGAAGATGGTTTTGACGTGAAATTGCTTTCCGCTCCATTGGTATGCGTAGATGATGGAAGTTTATGGGCTAGAGAGAGAAAACATAATGGAAATTCATATAACGCAGTGGTTCGATTAAAACTTAAATGCGATAATAAATTGAACCTAAGGATAGAACAATGCGTAGAAGAAGTGTCATTGTGTCATTTTGCAAATATGGATAAGAATGAGCCTGTGTTAATATGTCGGAAACAAGATGGTAAGGATTATGTTAGTACAATGACAATAGAAAACGAAACAAAAACAATCGGTTCGTTTTCCCTTTCTAAAAAAGGTAGAGCATACAATGTTAAAGTTCTTGACAGTCAGTATTCCAAATTGATTATCACATCATCAGGATTACGATTGCGATCAATTATTAGACAAAATAAAAGACGTACTATAAAACAATAAATTGATACCAAAGACCACGACAGCGTTTCCCCGTAGCCGTCCCTAACCGTAATGGACGTTTGAACCATGCCACAAACTACAGGTTTATGGCAATAGAGCAGCACCCGAAGGATAACCATCTGCATCGACGGTAAGGAAGTGGGGGGCTCCGTCATATCCAGAATTTTTCGTATTTTCGACACCTCCAAAACCACTGCCGATGAACCGTTGCCGACCATACCGTTTTGTGCATCCCCTACGGGGATGTGGGGGCACGCGGGGAAACGCTCTCGGCTACAGAGATGCATCCCCTAACGGGGATAAGGGGTGCAACAACCAACATCTTGGCGCGCGTCACGTTTCCGCCACAACACCGCCACGATGGGAAAACGATGGACACACCGACTTTACAGCAACGCCGCCACGATGTGACGGCGCTACAACAACTCTCCACTCTCCACTTTCAACTCTCAACTCTTCCTGCTTCAATGAACATCAGCACGTTCATCAGGGCGATGAAGTCGGCGCCGGAACGGGTGTGGAACATACACTCCACCCCGATGTTCAAGATAACCAACAGAGCGAACGAGAAATAGAGGATGTTCTTTTTGCGGATGCTGTAATAGAGGGGATATAGACAGTAGGCGAGCAAAATCATCAACCCGATGATGCCCGTTTCGATTAGCGCCTGAATGTACTGGCAATGGGCGTTGTAGTTGTGCTCAAGCAGATTGCTGTAGTTCTTCTCAAGGGCGTGCAGCTTCAGGTCCTCGAGGGCGTCGCCGGTGCCTGTGCCCCAGGGCTGCGACTTCCGTGCCACTTCGCTGGCGGATTTCCACAGGGTGATGCGCACCTCGCTGCTGCCCTTGCCGTATGGTTGCTCCTTCCGCTCCTTCATCTGCTCGATGGAGTCCATCGCACGGTTGTTGCGGATGATGCCCGACTGGTAAACTCCGATGATGCCGGCCACGATGCCGGCCAGGATAATGATGCTGATCACCGGATGGTGCCGGCGTATCGCAAAGTAATATACAATCCAGATGAAGGTTATCAGAAACAGACACGCCAGTCCGGCCTTGGATTGCAGCAGGATGATGGTGAGGAAGAACAGGCCCATCGCACCCAGAACGAGAACCCGTGCCCAGGTCTTCATAGTGCGCCAGTCGCTTTTGGTGTACTTGAGCAGCAAGAGCAGGGCAAAGGTCATATACATTGCCACATAGGAGGGGTGCTTGAAGACGGAGAGGAATATGTAGTACATATACTTGCTCTCGCCGCTGTAGAGGGAACGGTAGCATCCGAACGGGAGGATGAGAACGCAGTGCAGCACGCATCCGGCAATGAAGGCGGTGAAGAGCGCCTTTCGGCGTGTGGCGGTGAAGTGCTCGGGTTTGTAGGAGAATATGACCAACGGGGCGACCAGCAGCCACAACCCGCAGTCGAAGGCGGGGAGGGCGGCGCTTTTGTTGGTGGATATCAGCAGTCCGTAAAGGGATATTAGATAGATGGCGGTAAAGATGAAGAGTGCGGGGACTGCCCGGTGGGCCTTAACATTTTCCCACTTTTCCCTCCAGTTCCACTCCGACACCCAATTGACGAGCATCGCGATGGCGATGGGCAGCATCAGCCAGTTGGTAATCGGCAGGGATACCAATGCGAGCATCAACAGGGCGAACAGGATGTTGAAATGCCAGTTGTCAGAAACCAACTCTTTTTGGAAATCCATCATTACAGGTCTTGTAGCAGGTCAGGTCTTCTTTCTTTGGTGCGTATCATTTGTTGTTCAAACTTCCACTCTTTGATAAGCTTCTCGTTGCCGGAGAGGAGCACATCGGGCACGCGATGGCCGCGGAAATCGGCGGGGCGGGTATAGACGGGCGGGGAGAGCAGGCCGTCCTGGAACGAGTCGGAGAGTGCGGAGGTGCCGTCGCCGATGACACCGGGGATGACGCGCGCCACGGCGTCGGTGACCACCATCGCGGCCAGTTCGCCGCCGGAGAGCACGTAGTCGCCGATGCTGATGTCCTCGGTCACGTAGAGTTCGCGCACGCGCTCGTCCACGCCCTTGTAGTGGCCACACAACAGGATGATGTTGTTCAACAGCGACATCTCGTTGGCCTTGCTCTGCACGAAAGGCTTCCCGTCGGGGGCCATCAGGTAGATGCCGTCGTAGGTGCGCTCGCTCTGCAACTGCTCGATGCAGCGGGCGATGGGCTCTATCATCATCACCATCCCGGCCTCGCCGCCGAACGGATAGTCGTCGGTCTTGTGGTGCTTGTCGGTGGTGTAGGCGCGGATGTCGTGCGTGTGCAACTCCAACAGCTGCTTGGCCACAGCCCGCTTCAGGATGGAGTTTTCAAAAGCCCCGCGGAACATATCGGGAAACAAGGTGAGTATGTCTATGCGCATAGTCTATAGTTTTTCAATCATCATTATGCCGTCGCGGAAAGGCAACAGCAGGTTTCTTACCCGTTTGTCATGCTGCACTTTGTCGTTGAACTGCGCGATGGCGTGCGTGTCGCGGTCGTTGTGTGCCACTTCGCCCACCACTTTCCCGTTCCACAGGGTGTTGTCCACCAAAATGAACCCTCCCGGCCGGGTGCGCGGCAGCAGCAATTCGTAAAAGGCCTCGTAATCCTCCTTCTCCGCGTCAATGAAGGCCAGGTCCCACACTATGTCCAATTCCGGGATGACCTGTTGCGCGTCGCCGATGTGCAGCACGATGTTTCTCCCGTAGGGCGACTGGCTGAAGTAGTCGCGGATGCGGTCCTCGTACTCCACGTTGTGTTCGATGGTGTGCAGGATCCCGCCCTCGGCCAGCCCCTCGGCCAGGCAAAGTGCGGAGTAGCCGGTGAAGGTGCCCACCTCCACCACGTTCCGGGGACGCAGCATCTTCGACACAAAGGTCAGGAACAACCCCTGCAACTGCCCCGACAGCATCCTCGGATTGATGGTCTCCAGATGTGTCTGGCGGTTGAGCCGGTAAAGCAGGTCGCTTTCGGGCGAGCTGTGCTCCTCGCAATAGGATTCTATGTCGTGGTCGATAAGCTCGAAAGTGGACATTTCACGAGAGTTCGGCGATGGTTTTGTTGACTTCCTCCTCGGTCTTGGTGAGTTTGTCCTTGCAAATCTTGATGAGCTTGGTGGCCTTCTTGATGTTGTCCGCCAAATCGTCCACGGAGATGTCGGCGTCCTCCATCTGCTTGACAATCTGCTGCAGTTGCTCGAATGCTTCGGTATAGGTAGGGTTCTCTTTCATAGTGCTTGCTTCTGTTATTAGTAAATGACGCCCACTTTGAAACCGGCGAAATGGTAGATGGCGGGCTGGATGCTGTTGGCGAAGTCGGCAGAGTAGTCGGTCTCGTTCTCCACAGGGATTGTGTAGCGGATTTTGGAATACTGCACTTTGTAGGTGCCGGCCAACATCAGCCCCACCTTGTCGGTGAGCTGGATGCGAATGCCGAGTCCCCCTTCGCCCATCGGGCCCCAGTTGCTGCCGTGAATCACACGGTTCACGATGTCGGGGCGCGAGGAGATGTACCACTTGAATCCCCAGCCCAGGTTGATAAAGGCCATCGGGGCCACCTTGGTCTGCATCATATTGACGCTGAAGTTAAGGTAGAGCGGTACAAAAGCCGTGCGGTTCCAGAAGTCGATGCCCGTGCCGATGCCCATATAGAAGAAGTTGTTGAACTGGTAGGCGAAGAGTTGGTGCACCTGGATGTTGAAGTTCTTGTTGCGGACGGTTTTGAGCAGGTCCTCGTCTTCGAGTTTCGGCGGCAGGATGAGGTCGTGGCAGTCGTAACTGGCCAGACGGATGTCGCCGACGCCACCGGCATAGCTCAGGGAGCTCATAAAGATAAATTTGCTTTGTTGCTGGATTTTGTTGCGCTGTGCCTGTGCGGCAGGGGCGCTGGCAAGCAGAAGGCCGGTGAGAAGAAGTATGGCGAAATGTTTCATCGTGATGTTTTTTATGAGGTGTATCAAATAATCATTGTATATGCAAAAGTTCGCGGGCCGTGGCGCGCGCGGTGTCGGTGATGTGGTCGCCGCCGAGCATCCCTGCAAGGGCCTCCACACGGCAGTCGCCCTCCAGCAGCTGCAGGTCGGTGACGGCCTGCCCGCCACGGTTCTCCTTGAACACCCGGTAGTGCTGGTCGCCCTTGGCTGCAATCTGCGGCAGGTGCGTGATGGCGATGACCTGGTGGCGGAGCGACAGCGCGTGCATCACCGCGGCCACCTTGTTGGCAGTCTCGCCGGAAATGCCCGTGTCAATCTCGTCGAAAATGACAGTGGGCAGCAGTGTTGAGTCTGTGATGATGGACTTGAGGGCCAGCATAATGCGCGACATCTCGCCCCCGGAGGCGACTTTGCTCAGGTCGGCGGGCTCCACGCCCTTGTTGGCACTGAAGAGAATGCTGATCCGGTCGATGCCCGAAGGATGCATCTCCGTGTCCTGCTCCAGACGAATCTCGATACTGCTGTCAGGCATACCCAACTGGGACAGACGTTGCCCTAATTCCTTCTGGAAAGCTGGAATGGCCTTCTGCCGACTCTTTGAAAGCTGGGTTGCGAGGTTGTGGGCGGCTTGTTCCGCCTGCGTGCTCTCACGCTCCAACTCGTGCAGCCGCTCCTCATTGTCGGATTGTTGCGTGAGTTCTTGCCGTAGTTTCTCTGCCAACTCCAATAGCCCGGACACACTGTCCACTTGGTATTTGTGCTGCAAAGTGTATATGAGGTCGATGCGCTCGTTGCGCCGCTCCAGCTCCGCGGGATTGACTTCCACCTCGCTCTCCTTGCGGGAGATTTCGTAGGAGATGTCCCCTAACTCCACGATGGCTTCGTCGAGCCGGCGCAGGATGTCGTCGATGTCAGGGCCGAGGCCGTGCAGCGGTTGGCACTCGCTCTGGATGGCCTTGAGCTCCTGAAGTACGTTCCCCTGCTCGCTTTCCGAGAGCTGCTGGGTGGCGGCGTACAAGTGTGTTTTAATCTCTTCGGCGTGGCTGAGCAGACGGATGGACTGCTCGGTCTGTTCCTGCTCGTCGGGTTGGAGTTGGGCCTTGTCGAGTTCGTCGAGGGTGAATTGGAGGTACTCTTGCCGTAAGGCGGCTTCGGCACACGCCGTTTTCAGTTCTTGGCGCTGTTGCTCCACTTGCAGATAATGGGTAAGCGCGTTATGGTAGTTGGTGCGCAGGGAGGCGTTGTCGGCGTATTGGTCGAGAATACTCAGCCGGAAGGCCGAGTCGAGCAGCAACAGGTTCTGGTGCTGTGAATGGATGTCGATGAGAGAGGATGCCAAAGTGCGCAGCGTGGTCAGGTTCACTGGGGTGTCGTTGATGAACGCCCGCGACTTGCCGTGCTCGTTGATTTCTCTGCGCAGCGTGGTCAAGGGCTGGTAGTCAAGGTCGTTTTCCTCGAAAAAGTTTTGGAGCGACAACTCCTCGATGTCGAAGACTCCCTCCACAATGCACTTGCGTGTCTTGTCGTGGAGCACGTCGGTTTCGGCGCGGCTGCCGAGGATGAGTGACAAGGCGCCCATCAAAATGGACTTGCCCGCGCCGGTCTCGCCGGTGATGACGGTGAACCCCTTGTCGAACGCTATCTCTAAGGAACGGATGAGCGCGTAGTTCTCTATCTGCAGCGCGCGTAACATACAGGGCTATTTGGAGGAGGAGTTGATGGCGTCGTAGCGGGAGGCGTTAGAGGGGTCGATTTGTTTCATCAGGTTGATGACCTGAGATTTCTCGCTGGGAAGACCCTCCTTGAAGATGTTGATGATTTCATCGCACTTGGTGGCGGCAATGATCTTCACGGCGGCCAGGTTGGAGCGCTGCTGGCTGACTTGTTGCAGCAGACGGAGACTCTCCAATATGACGGCGCGTCCGGCATCGGGTGATTCGCTCATCACGTCCAGCCCCAAACGATGATATTGGTAATAGAAGTCGTGCAACTTGCTGTATGTGCTGTTGGTGAAGTTCTCCATAATCCAGTAACGGTTGCTCTGACCATTGTCGGCCACACTCCATCCTTTCTCCTTGGCGGATTGGTTCAGGTTGACAATGGATTGCAGGTTGGAGAAATAGGGAGAACCGCCGTTCATCGAGAAACTGTCGAACTCAACGGCGAGGAAAAGGTTGAGGTAATAGGCGATCAACGAGGTGAACTGGTTGAGGTTCTGGTTGTCGGCATACTCCAACGGGTCGCCCTCGGCGTAAGTAAACTGTATGTTCTTGTCCTGGAAATTGAGCAGGGTGGTCTTGTAGCTGGCCTTATAGACAGGGCGTTGCAGCAGGATGGTCATTGTGCCCTCCATCACGTCGCCCGACACTTTGGTCAGGTTGATTTGCAGGGCGCATTCGATGCGCTCGTTCATCTTGAGATTGTATTGGCACCACTTGCGGTCGTGGATGAACTGGTACAGTTTCTGCTGCAAGTCATTGTAGCGTTGCTGGTTGGAGCCGCCCGTGACCGCGTGGGCGTTGACGGAGACCTGGCATTGGAAGTCCTGGGCGTGCAAGAGGCCGCCAATGAACAGGGCGATAACCAGAAACAGGATTCTTTTCATCATAATGCGCTGTGTTAATGCGATTGTGTTTGGGTAAGATTGAAAACCAGATGGATGATGTCGCGCGCGATTTCCTTCTTGTCCTTCAGTTCGCTCTCGAAAGTCTGTTCGTCGCGGGTGATCATCAGCACCTTGTTGGTCTGTGTTCTGAAGCCGGCACCTTCGGTGCGCAGCGAGTTGAGAACGATGAGGTCCGCGTTTTTAGTATGCAGTTTCTTGAGGGCGTTGGCTTTTTCGTTCTCGGTTTCCAATGCGAAGCCGACAAGGAACTGGTCGGGGCGCTTCTGCTGCCCGATGGTGGCGAGGATGTCCTTGGTCTTGACCAGATGCAGGTCGAGATGGTCGGAGGTCTTCTTGATTTTCTCCGGAGCGGTCTGCTCGGGTGTGAAGTCGGCCACGGCGGCTGACATTATCATAATGTCCTGTAGCTCAGCGATGGCCATACACCGGTCGAACATCTGTTGGGCGGTGGTCACGTCCACACGCGTGATGCGCGGATGGCGGGTGGCCAGCTGGGTGGGGCCCGTGACGAGGGTGACGTCAGCGCCCGCTTCGGCGGCGGCCTCCGCCAGGGAGAACCCCATCAGTCCGGAAGAGTGGTTGCCGATGAAGCGCACAGGGTCGATGGGCTCGTAGGTGGGACCGGCGGTGATCATCACTTTTTTGCCGGACAGGAGTTGCGGAGTTTGAAGGTGTTGATGTACTATGGTGAAGATATTCTCCGGCTCCTCCATACGGCCCGTGCCGGTGGTGCCACAGGCTAAGAATCCACTTTGCGGGTCGATGATGTGACAGCCCTTTTGGCGCAACAACTCGATGTTGTGCTGCACGGTCGGCTCGGCGAACATACGGTCGTTCATCGCGGGGGCGATGAAGATGGGCTTCGGGGCTGCCAGGAGCAGCGTGGAGAGCGCATCGTCGGCAATGCCGTGGGCGTATTTGCCGATGATGTTGGCCGTGGCCGGCGCCACCACCACACAGTCGGCCCAGTCGGCCATACTGATGTGCTGCACGTCACGGTGCTCCGTCGGGTCGAACAACTCGCTGTAGAGCTTGTTCTGCGACAGCGTCTCTATCGTCAGCGGGGTGACGAACTCCAACGCGTGGCGCGTGGCCGTCACTCGGACCTCGTAGCCGTGGCTCTTGAACAACCGAATGAGCGTCAGCGACTTGTATGCCGCAATGCCCCCCGTGATGCCGAGTACAATATGTTTGCCCGTTTCAGCCATAATGGTTTAGAGTTCCTCCTCGTCTTTGAAATAGATCTGGTCGTTCTCGAACTCGTACAACGCCAACTGCGTGGGCTTCGGAAGCTGCTCGTAGAACTTGGAGAGTTCAATCTGCTCGCGGTTCTCGAAAACCTCTTCCAACGTCTCCGTGTTGGAGGCGTACTGCTGCGACTGCTCCTGGAACTCCTGCTTCAGGTCGTTCGCAATCTGGTCGGCACGCTTCGACATAATGACGATGCTCTTGTAATAATTGCCCGTCTGCTTGTCGTATAGGCGGATGTCCTTGGTTTTGGCGAAATGATCAATCTTTAATTTCTTGTAATCAGCTGCTTTCATAAAATAAAATATTGTTATTTAAGATTTTGCTTGTAATTTTTGGAGTTGCTTCTGGGCCTCTTGGGCGATTTTGGCCGTCTCCTTGTAGTATTTGCTGTCCTTATAGTCGCGCTCCATCCGTTCGCAGGCTTCGATGCAAGCCTTGTACCGCTCGATTTTCTTGCGCTCCACGCTCTTTCTCGCGTATTCGTAATTGTTGAGGACAAGATAATAGACGGCCTCCGGCATCAGTGGGGAGTAGGAATACTCGTTGAAAAAGTTCTTGGCCGCAATCTGACAGGCCTCGTAATGGTCGGTGTTGTAGTACAGGATGAGGATTTCAAGGTCCTTGCGGGCCAGCTTGAGCCGCAGGTCGTCCAGCATCACGTTGCACTCCTCGATGTGACTGTTGTTGGGATAGGTAATCAGGAAAGTCTTGATCTCCTCGATGGCATAGTCGGTGCTCGACTGGTCCAGATAATAGTCGGGGGAGGTGTTGTAGATGGAGGATATGCAGTAGTAGAAGGCATCCTCGGTGCGTTCGGTGTTGGGATAGCGGCGCACATAGTCGCGGAAGTGGAACGCGGCCATATTGTAGTCCTTGTTCTTGTAGTAGCACTGGGCGAAGGTGTAGAGGATGGTGTCGGCGCGCGGGGTGCCGAGGGAGAGTGGGTACAGGTCCTCGAAGAGGCCGGCAGCAGTGAGATACATCTGGTTGTTGTAATATTTCATCGCGCGCTCATAACACTGGTCGAAGTTCTCGAACGTTACCTTCTTGATGTTGACACGCTCTTTTTTCGGTTTTGCCGACTTGGATTTCGGTCGCGAGGTGTCCTGTACACATACCGAAGCCCCGCCTTTTGGCGACACAACGCTTGCCAAATCCGCGGCATAACCTACCGCGGAAGAAGCTAATAATATCAGTATCAATATATTAACTATCTTCTTCACCATAGTACTTCAAAACGGGCAAAGATACACAAATTATAAATATGTAGAGAAATATTATTTGTCCTGCAAATAGGCATACAGGTCGGCGGCCTTTTTTGGGCCCACCACCTCGGCCAACTGCTGCTCGGAGGCCTCGCGGATGCGCTTCACCGACTTGAAGGTGGCGAGCAGCCGCTGCTTGAGCACGGGGCCGATGCCGGGGGCGTCGTCCAGTATGGAGGCGATGCTCGCCTTGGAGCGGCGCTTGCGGTGATGGGTGATGCCGAAGTGGTGCACCTCGTCGCGCACCTGCTGCAACAACTTCTGCGCCTCCGACTTCTTGTCGATATAAACCGGGAACTCGTCGCCCACCTTGTAGATGTCCTCCAGCCGCTTGGCGATGCCCACCACCATCAGCCGGTCCTCGATGTGGAGGGCCTGTATGGAGCGGTAGGCGGCGTTGAGCTGCCCCTTGCCGCCGTCGATGACCACCAGGTCGGGCAGGGGCTTCTCCTCCTCGAGCAGGCGGTGATAGCGGCGGTAGATGACTTCCTCCATCGAGGCGAAGTCGTCGGCCCCGACCACGGTCTTGATGTTGTAGTGGCGGTACTCCTTCTTGGCGGGCTTGCCGTCAAGGAAGCAGATCATTGCGGCCACGGGCTCCTCGCCCTGGGTGTTGGAGTTGTCGAAGCACTCGATATGGCGCGGCAGTGTCTTCATCCCCAGGGCCTGCTGCAGGGCCATCAGCACCCTCTGGCTGCGCCGATCGGGGTTGACGAGGTCCTGCCGCTTTTTCTTCTCCAGCATATAGAAATGGGCGTTGCGCTCGGCCAGCTCGAGCAGCTTGCGCTTCTCGCCGCGCTGGGGCACGGTCACCTCCCAGCCGTCGGGAGCGATGGTGAGGTCCATCGGTACCAACAGGGTGGGGGAGAGCCCGCCGAGTCGCTCCTGCATCTCCAGAATGCCGCTCCAGAGCAGCTCCTCGTCGCTGCTGTCCAGTTTGTTGTCGATCTCCAGGGTGTGCGCCTGCACGATGGCGCCGTCCACCACCCGCAGGAAACTGATGTAGGCGCACTCGTCGTCCTGTTCCATCCCGAACACGTCCAGACGGGTGATGCTGGTGCTGACCACCACCGACTTGGCCACATATTCCGACAGCGTGTCGATTTGCCGCTTGATGGCGCCGGCCTTCTCGAACTCCCACTTCTCGGCGTGTTTCATCATCTCCTCCTTGAGCTGGCGGATTACCTCCTTGCGGTTCCCTTTGATGATGTCGAGAATCTTGCGGATGTTCTCCTGGTATTGCTCGGCGGTGATGAGGCCGCAGCAGGGGGCGGCGCACTTCTTGAGCTGGTACTGCATACAGGGCCGCTCGTTGCGCACCAGTCGCCGGCAGTTGCGCAGCGGGAACATCTCGGCGATGGTGTCCAGCAGCACGTTCATCTGCTTCACCGACGAGTAGGGACCGAAGAGGTGCATCTTGTCGGGTTCTGGGTGGCGGGTGGCGAATATGCGGGGAAACTCTTCTTTCGTGACGGCAATCCACGGGTAGGTCTTGTCATCCTTGAGCATAATGTTGTACCGCGGCTTGAACTGCTTGATCATACTGTTCTCCAAAAGGAGGGCCTCCCACTCGTTGTCCACCACGGTGGTCTGGATGTCACGGATTTTGGTAACCAGCATCCTCACTTTCGAGGAGTCGTGCTCCTTGTTGAAGTAGGAGGAGACGCGCCGCTTGAGCCGTTTGGCCTTGCCGACATAGAGGATGGTGCCGTCGGCGTCGAAAAAACGGTACACGCCCGGCTTCTCAGGCAGGGAACGCAGGATGAGCTGTATGTTGTCGGGAACGGTCTTCACTGTTTCTTTCTAAGTAGGAGATAAATGAAATAGGGGGCGCCGGCCAGGGCGGTGATGCTGCCCACTGGCAACTCCGCCGGGGCGGCCAGCGTGCGGGCCAAAGTGTCGGCCACCAGCAGGAAGAGGGCCCCGAAGAAGAGCGAGTAGGTGAACAGATGGCGGTTGTCGCTGCCGAAGATGAGGCGGGCAATGTGGGGTACAATCAGCCCTATGAAGCCGATGACGCCGCAGAAGGAGACCACCACCCCGATGAGCACCGACGAGGCGATCAGCGTGACGTGGGTGGTGCGTTGCGCGTTGACCCCCAGGCTCTGTGCCGATTCGGTGCCGAGTTGCAGGATGTTGAGCTCCTTGGCATATTTATACAATATTATAATGACAATCACCATCACGGGGAGCAGGCAGGCGATGTCGCGCCACGAGACGGTGGCCACGCTGCCCATCGTCCAGAAGAAAATCTTGTGTATCTCCTGTTGGTTGACCACCATCAGGAGGGTAATGACGGCGGAGATGAAGAAGTTGAGGGCGATGCCGGTGAGAAGCAGGGTCTGGGTGCCGTGCCGGCCGCGCAGACGGGCGATGCCCATAATGAGCAGCAGCGTTAGGATGGCCGTGACGAGGGCCGGCAGGGTGATGCCGAACACAAAGGTGTCCCACCCTACGATGATGGCGATGGTGGCGCCCAGAGAGGCCCCCGACGAGATGCCCAGGATGTAGGGGTCGCAGATGGGGTTTCGGAAGATGCTTTGGAACACGCAGCCGCAGATGGCCAGTGAAGCGCCCGCCAGCAGGCTCATCACGATGCGCGGCAATCGCAGTTGCCACAGCGTGATCTCGTAAAACTCCGGCACTGCCGCGCTGCCCGCCAGGCCGAACTTGTGCAGGAAACTGTGCCACAGCACGTCGGCGGGGATGTGGATGACCCCGACGAATGTGGCCAGCACCGCGCTTGTCAGCAGCAGCACGCCGAACAACAAGGACCAAATGAGATGTCTGCGACGTTTCATCTTCCCGATTTTTTTGAAGTTGCAAATGTACACAAAAAAATCGGAAGGTGATAAGGATGACAATGAAGAAATTTTTGTACTTTTGCCGCCGCTTAAATAAAAAACCACCCGTATGGATAATGTCACGTTAGAACAGAAAGTTATCGCGATCATCGATCAGATACGCCCCTACCTTCAGCAGGACGGCGGCGACATCGAGTTCATACAACTCCGCCCCGACAATGTCGTGGAAGTGAAGTTGCAAGGCGCCTGCGGCAGTTGCCCGCACGCCAAAATGACCCTCAAGAACGGCGTGGAACAAACTCTTAAGCAATACCTCCCCGAGATTGACCACGTGGAAGACGTTGTCCTTGGTTTTTGATTAGTTAGCAGTTCATATGGGATTAAAATGCGGCATAATCGGACTCACGAACTCGGGCAAGACCACGATGTTCAACTGCATCTCCAACACGAAGGCGGAGGTGACGGACTTTGCGTACAGCACCAACAAGTCCAACATCGGCGTGTGCGCTGTGCCCGACGAGCGTCTTACCAATATCAACACCTTTATCCAGGCCGACAAGCTGGTGTTTGCTAACTTGGATATCGTGGACATTCCGGGTCTGGCCAAGGGTGCCAGCCAAGGCGCCGGCATCGGCAACAGTTTCCTGGCTGACGTGCGTCTCTGCGATGCGCTCATCCACGTGTTGCGCTGCTTCGACAACCCGGCCCTGCCTCACGAGGAGGGCTCCATCGATCCGGTACGTGACATCGAGATTGTGGACTTTGAGCTGCAATGCAAGGATTTGGAGCAGATTGAGCGTAAAATCTCCAAAGTGGAGAAGGCGGCCAAGGTTGGTGACAAGAATGCTAAGCACGATTATGAAGTGCTGAAGAAATATAAGGAACATCTGGAAGGTTTTCAGAATGTGCGCACCTTGGAGGTCACGGCTGACGAAAAGGCAGTGGTGGCGGATATGATGCTGTTGACGGAGAAGCCTGTGCTGTTCGTCTGCAATGTCAACGACAGCGACGCTGTGAACGGCAACGCCTATTCCGAGGCGGTGAAGAAATATGTGGAGGAGAATGGTGGAGAGATGTTGGTCATCGCGGCCAAGATCGAGAGTGAGATTGCAGAGTTGGAGAGTGAGGAAGACCGTGAGGTGTTTCTCGCCGATGTGGGCTTGACCGAGCCGGGTGTGAACAAGGTGATCCGTGCGGCCTACAAGATGCTGGACCTCATCTCCTTCTTCACCGTGGGTGGCAAGGAGAACAGAGCCTGGACGATCACGCGGGGTATGCTCGCACCGCAGGCAGCAGGCGTCATCCACAGCGACCTGGAGCGCGGCTTCATCCGTGCGGAGGTCATCAAATACGACGACCTGGTGAAATACGGGTCGGAGCTGAAATGCAAAGAGGCCGGCAAGTTGGCGGTCGAAGGCAAGAACTACGAAGTGCAGGACGGAGATATTCTGCACATACGGTTTAATGTATAATCGGCTATTAGCCATTAGCCATTGGCCATTAGCTGCTAATAGCTAACAGCCAAAAGCTAATAGCCAGAAACGCGGTAGTAGCTCAGTTGGCAGAGCGGCGGCTTCCCAAGCCGCAGGTCGCGGGTTCGAACCCCGTCTACCGCTCAAAACACTGAAAATCAGCGGTTTACAATAGGAGAATCGCTGCTTTTTTGCAAATCGGGACAGAAACGGGACAAAACGATGTTTTATACTGTTTTCTATTGAAATATAAAACATTGAACTCCAGCATGTTACAAAATCATTGTTTTCGAACCGCAGGCATATTGGTTCGAGGACCGATATTTTTGGGAGTTCATACTAAAAAATGAGTATCTTTGTGGCTATTTTAGTTGATATAGTATGAATAACAATATGACATATTCGCAAATGGCGCAGTTGGAACTGATGAATGCGGCGGCCAATGTCAACTCGCAGGAGGATTTGGATGCGCTGAAGCTAACCATCTCGCTCTTCTTTGCCGAGAAGGCGCAACGTGAAATTGACCAAATGTGGGAGGACGGCACCTTTAACCAGGAAAAGCTGGACGAACTCCGTGGCCAACATTTGAGAATGCCCTACATCATCCCATAGTAAAACGGAATCAAATAGTGACAACGGACGGGTCGGCCATCTTTGAACGCCGGCTGCCAGCGCGGCATCTCCTTGACGATGCGGAGCGCCTGCTCGTCAAGGGCGGGGAAAAGTGATCTTTTGAGTTCGGCGTTGGCGACACTTCCGTCCGGCTCGATGTCGAATTCCACCAGCACGACGCCCACCACATTCGATTGCCCCACAACGAAGTAGTCCATACGCTGGACGAGGAAGTTGTATAGCCCTTCCGTTCCTCTGGGAAATACGGGCGCCACGTCAAATACACGACTGTCTGCGGGCGCGGAATGGAAAACAGATATCTGCACCGATTTGGAGATGGGCTTCTGCTGGATCAGTTCCACGATAACGCACTCTTTGAGATAAAAGGGCTCCGCCTTATGGATTCTTTCACTACTGTCTGGCTGGAGGGCCCGGAATAGGGGGTTGGGAAGCCTGTGGGGGATGATGTTGTTGAGATACTTTTGACCGAAAAGGGTGTCGACGTATGTGAAATACTCGGATAACCGTTCCCCTTGATAGGTGGTGTAACGGAGATTGTGTTCCTCATTACTTTCATTGGAGCATAGCAAAAAGTTGCATTTGTGGCCAGGGTGTTCATCCAGGAACTTCTTGAGCGGCTCCAGCCAACGCGGCATCTCTTGTTCCAACAGACGTCCATTCGCATTCCAGGGCAGCAGGTCCAGCACAATCCGGGCGGAGTCCCGGACATAATCCACGTGGTTGGGAACCCCGACATAGTACTGGCGTTGCGGGTATGCAATGGAGCAGGTGCATATAGAGAGGAGTATGGCTGCTAAAAGTGGCAAATGTCTTTTCATCTTTTTGCGTTTTCAACCCGCAAAAATAAGCAAAAAATGGTATATGGAACAAATCTTTCGGATAATTTTTTATTTTTGCAGCAACCATAATAAAATAAGGATGAAAAGAATTTTCCTCTCTATGCTTCTTGTGCTTACGGGTATGGCACTCTTCCCGCAAGTTAATATTACGGTCACGTTCACAGCTCAAGATGTAGACAGCAATTATGTCCAACTGAAACGTGTGTCTATTACCAACCTGACCAAGAACTGGCAGGAAACAATCTATTGGCCCGACACGACGCTGACAATGTATTTTGATGTGGGGATAGAGGACGATTATTTGGAGAACAGAGGCTTCGCCTTGTCCCAGAGTAACCCGAACCCGTGCGACGGCACCACTGAGTTTGACCTGGCCGTGCCGGAAGAGGATCCGGTGCATCTGGAGATTACGGATATGCGCGGGATTGTGGAGACATTCCAGGCAATGTCGCTGTCAAGGGGCCTTCACCATTTCCGAGTCACCCTTCCATCAGCGGGCACATACGTGATGACAGCCCGTCAGAACGGTAAAACCTCCTCCATCAAAATGGTATGCAGCCGTGGGGGAGGATCCTTAGGCATAGATTATCTGGGGGAAGGCCAGGCTATTGGCCATTTGACGAAATCTGTTACCATCAATCCGTACAATTCCAACGACAGGATGGAGTATGTGGGCTATGCCGATATTTGCGGAGTGGAGGTGGAGAGTGAACGTATTGATACACAGGTTTATTGCTCGAATTTTACATTGAATTTTTCGCAAGCGCTCTGTTTTTTGCCGACGGTATCTACGAATTTGGTTGTTCATTATACAGACACTACGGCAGCGGGAGGCGGCAATGTGGCATCCGATGGCGGTGCCCCCGTGACAGCCCGCGGCGTGTGCTGGAGCACCTCGCACAATCCCACGGTCAGCGACAGCCACACGAATGATGGCGACAGCACGGGCGTCTTTGCCAGCAACCTCACGGGACTGGTGTCCACAACCACCTATTATGTACGGGCATATGCCACGAACATTATGGGTACGGCATACGGGGATGAGGTGAACTTCACCACCTGGCCCCCGTTCTATTGCGGTACGGACACCGTTACCGACATTGACGGCAATGTCTACCACACCCTGCAGTTGGGCAACCAGTGCTGGATGAAAGAGAATCTGCGTACCCGACACTACTCCGACGGCACCCCTATCCCGCACGGAAGTACAACCTCATCGAATGTGGCTTATTGGTACTGTCCGCACAACGACTCCACCATAGTGCCGCTTTACGGACTGTTGTACAATTGGACAGCGGCGGGCGGTGGTGCTCCTGTCTTGAATATATGTCCCGAACGATGGCATTTGCTCAGTATGAATGAGTGGAACCAACTTACGAGTTATGTTTTAGGCCAGAGCCAGTATTGGTGCGAGTACTATGGTAATCATTATATAGCAAAATCGTTGGCCTCCACTATAGGATGGGGTCCTTCTTCCACTCCTTGCGCAGTTGGCAATAATATCACCACTAATAATGCCACCGGCTTTGGGGCAATGCCCGCAGGCGGTTTCAGTACCATTGTCCCTTCTGGATACTATGATTTTAACGGAGGTGCCTATTTTTGGTCTTCCACAAGGTACAGTTCTAGTGATTATAATTATTTTAGGTTGACACAGGCCACCAGTTCGTGGCCTTCTTATATGAATGAAACTTATATGAATGAACACCACCCCAGTTATTATGGGCTGTCAGTCCGTTGCATTCACGATTAGCAGGGGACGAAACCTATTATAGCACGAATACGCTTCCTTTGAGTGTCATTAATTGTTTTTGAATAAGATGAAGAAACTTTTATCGGTGTTGTTTTTGTTATGCGTCTTGACAGGATGGGCGCAAACGCCTCTCCTTACCACGCAGTGGAACCAGGATTATCCTTATAACCTGCATTGTCCGGCGGACCCGATGGAGGATTATGCCCACAGTTATACCGGATGCCCTGCCACGGCTATGGGGCAGATTATCCATTATTTGCAAACGACACAGAATACCCGCTTTGACGACAGCGACGACTATCTCAGCAGTTACGCCGGCCGTAATTTCCATATAGATGACGATTGGGAAAGCTATCAATTCCCGTCTTTCCCGCAGCTGAATGGGTTGCTGGATTCCGCCGATGCCGCTTTCCGGCGTGGCGAGGAGCTTTCTGACTCCCTCGTGGCCGCCGTGATTTTCGCCTGCGGTGTGGCTTGCAAGCAGGTCTATACCGCGTCGCCCAATTATGGCTCCGGCACCTTCTATGTGGATCAGGCGTATGCGGCCTACCAGCGGTTTGGCTTCACAGACTGTCTGCTGTTTCGCGACCCAGATACGTTGATGTATGCCACCCTGATTTCCAATATACAGTCGGGTTATCCTGTCCACCTGGCCGTGGAAAATCCCGAAGGGACGTCCGGGCACAACGTCGTGGTGGATGGCTATCGCGAAACGGACGGCAAGTTCCACGTCAACTTCGGCTGGGGCGGTTTCAAGGACAACTGGTACAAGATTCCCGACCCCGGCGGCTTCTCTTACGGATGGACGAAGATAGAGGGCATTATTTTGAACATCATCCCCACGACCGTGGCTGTTAGCGAGCCCGCCCGCCAGCGGCCGCTGGAAGTGTATCCCAACCCTGTTTCCGACCTCCTCCATATCCAGAACCTTGCCGACGAAACGGTGGAATATTCCATCTACAATGTTCTGGGCAAGATGGTGACGGCAGGTTCCACCAGCGGAACCATTTCCGTTGCAGGACTGGAAAAGGGAGTCTATGTTTTGCGGATTAAGGGAGCAAAACAGGTGGAGACGGCGAAGTTTGTGGTGAAATAAGCACGACGTGGTTATGGACCTTCAGTGCGGTTTGGCTTTCCTTGCAAACTCGAACAGCGACTGCTATAACCGCAGGATCTCTATCGGGTATTTGTCTTTGCGCTGCCAAACGATCTGGCCGCGGTGGTTGATGTAGCCAGACCGCCTGTCCTTAGGGTTGTCGCTTAGAATCACGTATGCGAGTCCTCCGTAGAAATGGTCTGCGTCGGCGAACTGCGGCGGGATGACCCACTCACCCTTTTTGTTGATATAGCCCCATCTGTCTGTGCTGTCAACAGTTTGAACCACTAATGCCAGCCCATCGGAGAAATGCATAGGATAGTATTCCGGCTCCAGCGTAAACACCACAGTGCCCGTTGAATCAATGAAGCCGTAGCGATTGCCGATCTTCACAGCAGCAAGCCCCTCGTAGAATACATCCGTTTCGTCGAATTTCTGCTCTGTAACGACTTTCCCATCGTGGGCGGTCAGAGTCCACTTACCCTTGTGTTTCGTCCACGCGAGGTCACCCGAATAGGCTTTATATGCGGATTCGAACTTCGGCGGCACAATCCAATGTCCGTCAATACTGATGATTCCCCACAAACTGTCCTTTTGGGCCAAAGCCGCATTTTTGTTGAGAAATTTCGGTGCAGATTCAAATTGCGGTGTGAAAATGTATTCACCGTTTGCATCTATGGCGCCCCATAATTCTTCATCCTCTTCGTTATATTTACAGGTGCGTCCTTCCGCAACACCGTTCTGAAATGGCCAGTCATAGCAGAATCTCTCTCCAAAAAGGATCTCTCCGCGAGTGTTTATATACTGAGATTTGTCATTCTCGAGCACTACTGTGATGGTGTCATAGAAATTTTCACCTCCGTCAAAACGGGGCTCAATGGCCATTGTGCCATCCTTCTGGATATAGCCGGTTTTGCCCTTGACAACTACCTTTGCGAGTCCGTTGTGGAAATTACCCGCATATTCAAACTGCGGTCGGATGACCCATTCGCCTTTTGTATTGATATAGCCCCATTTCCGTCCTTTTGTTGTAGGCAATGGACCGAGTTCGGAATCAAAGAATGGAGCTCCGAATTTGGCAAAGCTCGGCCGGCAGATGATGTTTCCGGCGGTGTCCAATAGTCCGCAACGCACGTGATTGCCGTTTCCTGTCCAAAAATGGTGCACGAACCCATCATATGCCGGATCCGTCTGTGCGTTCAGATTCAGGCATAAACTGCAGATTGCCAATGATATGAAGAGTCGCAATGCTCGAAGTTTCATTATAATAATTCCTAATTTCAAATGCAAAAATATTCTTTTTATTTAAAAGTATGATGCAAATATTCCGAAAGGTTGCAATTTTTTATATTTTTGCGTTCATATTTACTCATCTAACTGTTATGCTGTCTCGCCACGTCGTCATACATCAAAATACTTGCAAGAAGATTGCCACTTTCCTGCTTCTTTTGTCGTTGTGTCTGGTGGGACGGATTTCAGCCCAAATCAACATATATGGTGTTGAACACTTTCCAAAGTCCTTGTCGGAGAGAGGATTGCACGGACCAGTGAAATCCATTGCCTATTCGAAGCTTGTTATTACGAAGGATAGGACTGTACACTATTCCACCCAAACTTTCCTCACTTTTAACAGAAAGGGACAGTTGATGGAGTCTATGACTGTAGGAGAAAGTTTTGATTGGGATGAGGACACGCTCATCGAGCGTTACTCATACGATTCGTCGGGTCGCTTCACGTCCAGATACACTACTGATGGCAAATTTCGCCAAGAGGCTGTTTACGACAGTCTTGGACATTTTCTTTATAGTGTCATTACTCGGTCCGACGGAATACCAAAACCGTCGCGACGGTATTATTACGACGAGCAGGGCCGTTGTGTTCGAAATGAATATGTGCCAACCGTCGATGAAGAATATCTTGGCTATACGATAATGACACATCCGTTTTCCTATGATTCCGCAGGCAATTGCATCGCAACGGCTGAAATTGTGGATGGAGATACCGTAGAAGTTAAATGGTGCAAATACGATAAAAACGGTAATCTGACGGAACAGGGTTTCACTTTAATGGGAGAAAGCAGGGATTTGTATTTCTATGACGACAGCTCAAAAAGAGTGAAGGATTTGCATTATTATAACGGAGAACTATCCGGAGAAACGATTTATGAGTATGATGAGAAGGACAGATTGGCTCGCACTAGGCGTTACGACAAAGACGGCAAGCTGGAGTATGGATGGGATTATCTCTACGACAGTTTTGATAATACGATAGAATGTGTTATGTACAGCTGGAATTCGGATCAGACTCTAAGCACTACGATGAAGACCATTGCAGAATTTGAGTATTACGAATCTGACAATTGATCTGTTTCAGGATGATTATTCTTTCCGGGTTAAAGGCTATGAAAGGAGCTATCTTAGATACGGCCCCGTAACAGAACCTTTGTCCTCCGCCATCGCCTTGGGCGTTCCCTCGAAGATGATGTCGCCGCCCATCGCGCCGCCGCCTGGACCGAGCTCGATGAGCCAGTCGCAGGACTTCAGCATCTCGATGTCGTGCTCAATGAGAAAGATGGTGTTGCCCGCCTCCACCATCGTGTCGAAGAGGTTGAGGATGCGCTTGA
>ERZ842401.1835-NODE-1835-length-29283-cov-9.714862_pt1 | contig 29283 bp, 23 predicted proteins | sample MGYA00521270_ERZ842401 | MGnify/ENA primary metagenome ERZ842401 (study PRJEB31892, sample SAMEA3878208) | bioreactor metagenome | biome: Moose rumen | place: Sweden | collected 2011-10 | study: EMG produced TPA metagenomics assembly of the PRJEB12797 data set... | reverse complement strand
ATTTTCGGGCAAAATTCAGGCAAAATTCACTGTACGTTTTGTTTTAGGCCCCATAATAGGGTTGTTGAGAATGAGGTGAAACCATCCTCTCCAGTTATCCATTTATATTCGACACACGAAGAGACATTGCCTATGGCGGCGGAAGATGAGATTCCGTACGGGGCTGAAAATGAGAATACTTCTACAGATGTTTCATTATAATGATGGGCATCGCTCTTTTCATATCAATTGCCGTTCTTGCTCTGATTCTACTCATTGTCAGAAAGCCCATAATTGCATTCTTTAGAGGAAAAAAAGGGGAGTTTAGTGTGAGGATGTGGCTCAAATTGTTATCCTCTGACCAGTATAAGATCATCAACGACCTTCTTATCAGCAGTCACGGGCACACTTCTCAAATCGACCACGTGGTAGTGTCCGAATACGGCATTTTTGTAATCGAAACCAAAAATTATTCGGGCTGGATATATGGTGGCAACTATAGTGAATATTGGACTCAAAACATTTTCGGTCATAAATACGAGTTGCGGAATCCAATTCTTCAAAACCAGGGACATATTCGGGCCCTAAAACGATTGCTTCCTGACGTGCCTGCTGATTCGTACATTCCCATAGTGGCCTTCTCCAGACGAGCAACGTTGAAACTTTCAACCAATGAACCTGTGGTGTATTGGAGCAAACTGAGACGTGAAATTCGCTCGTACAAAACCAGACGCTTGACTCCGGAAATGGTGCAACAAGTTTATACGACTCTTATATCCTCCCATCAAAATTCCAAGGAAAAGAGAAAAGAACACGTGAAGAATGTCAAGACTACCATTATACGGAATAAACGTGCAGTGGCCCACAACCGCTGTCCCCGTTGCGGAGGAAGATTGGTGCTTCGGGATGGGAAATACGGGGATTTCTACGGTTGCAGCAATTATCCGCGCTGCAGGTTCACCAGACAACCCTGACGTCTGGAACGCAGATAATAGACGGTTTAGGCACATCTTTCCCCACATCCATCAAAATACCTAAAGCCTCAGTAATGGATTGTCTTGCAAACAGGCAATAATGTCTTTATAAAGTACCACATCCTCCACACGCGAGATGGAGGTTGTGCGCCTGCCACAATCCTTTGACGACCCCCCACAATGGAAAATAATCTCATCCGATGTTCCGTGATCAATGATGATATACCGATCGTGGTATATCCCCTTTGTAGTTTTAAGAGTAATGTCCACATTGGGATATTCACGCTTGAAATCCGCAAATTCGGCCCTATGAAGGTCACGTCCGATATTGTCACTAAAAATGGTTACTTTCACATTTGCCGCCACAGACTTCAGTAAAATCAAAGTCTTCAACCCGATATAATTATCGATGATATGTATCGTTTTCTGCGCAAAAGAGTATATCTCTGCATATGCAATGTCAGCCTCAACAGCCTGCCCATTGTAGAAAAGATAGTCTTTCCTGATATTGGGATCAGTAAAATCTTTGATTACTACCGCTAACTCATCGTGAGTTACCATCTGATGCTTAATTTGTTGCTTTATTTCCTGGATCTCTTCTGTGTTGCTTTGGGTTTGTGTCAGCAATCTCAACATCTCGGCGCTATTCAATACACTTTGGTGTTGTATAATATAGTTCTTCATCTGTTTAAAGAGCCTAATTAACTTTTTACTCTGGTTAACGGCAAGGTTTCCCTTCAATACCGTCATCAGCATATAGATCCCTTCTTCTGTAAAAGCATAGGGAAGATATCTTGTCCCGCCCCAACTTGAGGTGAAATTTTTGCACCTCAAGTTGTCATATTCTTCTATGGTTAATTGGAATCTGAAATCCTCGTCAAACCGAGACAAATTATTATTCACTTGCCGATTAAAATATTTTGTTTCATACCCATAAATTGCAGCCAAGTCAAAATCAAGCATAACTTGCACACCTCTAATAAGGTATACCCTGGACCATAAGTCATCATTCGTAAGCAGTGTCATATTTTTAGTTTCCATAATAACATTAATTATATCTTTGCAAATATATAACATTAATTATTATCTATCGAAAATTAATAAAAATAATATAACACTATAATTCAGATGATTAAAAAAAATATTTTTACAATTAATTCTCACATTTGTTAATTCTAAAAACAAATGTGATTAAAAAGTGCAATTCAATAGCGCGAACCAAGACCTGAGAGCATAGAACAAAGACCTGGCCACTACCCCATCGCAGGCCGTAGGTCTGCGGGCAAAAAAAATAGAGACACCGGACAAAATAGAGACGCCCGGGTAAAAAAATAGAGACGCCCGGGCAAAAAAATAGAGACGCCACAATGTGACGTCTCTACGTGTGTTGTGCGTATGAATGCTATTTTTTCTTGATCAGCGAGATGACCCACAAAAGCAGGCAAGCGCCGATGACGCCGACGATGATCTGCCAGACAATGCCACCACCCGTGTTGATGTGAAGCAGATTCATCACAAAGCTGCCGATGAAACTGCCGATGATACCGATGATGATGTTCCAAATCAGTCCGAGACCACCACCGCGCATAATGTTGCCGGCCAACCAGCCGATCACTGCACCTAACAATAAGGAAACAATAATACCAATCATAGTTCTGAAGTTTAGGTTAATATTTTTTTGAACGTGCAAACGTAAGAAAAATATCGTCACAAAAGGCCAATTCTCCAAAAAAATTCTACTTCTTCACAAAAGGTTTCGTCACCAAACCGCCATCCGTCACAATCCGCACATAATATACCCCGCTCGCGAGACCGGAGATGTTGATACGTTGTGTAGACGCAAGGCCTTGCGCCTCTACGTTAATCATTTGGCCGTACACATTGTATATTTCCACACCGGTGATGCGGATGCTGGCGTCGCTCACGGACACATTGAGGGTGTTGGTCGCCGGGTTGGGATAGAGCTTCACACTCTTGGCAAGATAATCCTCAATACCAGCACCTTGCGCCACCGCCACCAGTATGTTGGACCAGTCGCTGACTATCCCGTCACTGCAGACCGCCTGCACCCGCAACTCGTACGTCGCATAGGCTTCCAAATTTTCCATAATGTCCACTTCCGTGGTGTTCACCACTATGGTGCTCCAATCTTCCGTACCCTGGATTCTGTATTGCAAATTCCACTGGCTGGCACCGGCATTGTCGGTCCACCGCACAAAGAGGTAACCGGGTGCCTTGTCGATAATAACACCCGTTTCCTCCAAATTGGTCGGGGCGGGACACACCGCGTTGTCCGTGGTAAAGGTAAGTTCCTGACCATAGATAACCTCTCCGTCTGTCTCAACAAAGGCTCTGTAGGTATAACCCGTGGCGGGAATGAGACCGGATAGCGTGTGCGTGAACGTATCGCTTTGCGCAGTCACGTTCACCACTGAATAAGTGCCGCCAATGGTCTCTTTCCACGCAAAGCCTCTGGCCACGATAGCCATATCGTCAGGGTTGATGACGATACCCTCCAGCGTGGCAGCGGTGTCACTGATCTGGCTCGCCGGCTGCGTCTGCACAGTAGGCGGAGTGAGAATCACCGCACTATCGGTGGTGAAGGTTTTGGTGATCCAAGCGCTGGTGTCGGTGAGACAGTCGGAGGCCACCCGCACCTTGTAGGTGGTGACGGGGTTGAGGTTCTGCAGAGTAAGCGAGGTGGTACCCTCGTAGAGGGAAATTACCGAAGGATGGCTCCAAGGCAGGTTGGCCTCCACATACTCCACCAGGTAACTCGACACATTGGCAGTGTCGGTCCACGCCAGATCAACCGTGTGCGCCTGGATGTTGGAGACGGACAGTGTAGTGGGCGCGGCGCAGGTGTAGGACTTGACCATCAGGTTGGTGATGACCGCACCGGGCTGGGTGCCGCCGCTGACATCGTTGCGCCAGCCAAACACTAATTTGGCCACCGAGGAGGCATCAGGATTCTGCACCGGATTGTCCATTATCAGATCCAGATGCAGAGTTCCGTTCACGAGATTGATAATGTACGGATAGGAGGATGATGTGCCCGTCTGGGTGATATATGGTGCCAGATTGGCCGCGTAATTGGCGTTGGCTTTGTCGGCCCACCCTGTGACGGTGCTGGCCGTGGAGGGCGCATACTCCTCCGACATCGGCGCCAAGAAGATCTTCAGATAGTCATAACTGCCCTCACCGCCGCACTTCAGGTCAAACGAAACCATCAACCTGGGCGCGTCGCCGACCTGGAAATACTTCTCGGCGGCCACGGAAGAGACACCCGTCACATTGTAGTATGCGGTGTGGCCGTCGGCCGTCACAAACAGGGCTTGCTCGCCGTTGTGCATCCCTTTCACCCAATAGTTGGAGCAGGTCCCCCGATTTACCAGCCAACCGTCAGCGGCCCCGAAGTCGGCCACGTATGGCAGGGTGTGGGCAGACAGCAGCGTGGTGAAATGCGCCACGGCAGCGTGGCTGGTGTCATTGGCACACAATGTATTCACTGTCAGGGTGTATTCGGCACCCTGATAGAGATTGGAGAAGGTATAGAACGTGTCCGTGGTCGTGAAGGTCTGGCCATTGAGATTCAGCAGATACTGGATGCCCTGGGCAACGCCATTCCAGGAGACCGTGGCAGACTCATACTGGACATCCTCCACCGTGACACTGCCCACTGCCGGGCATTGGTCGTAACCCACCTCCACATTGTCCACGAACCAGTACCACAAAATGGACTCGGCGCGATGGCGGAAGGCGATGCGGGCGTTGGCCGGGGCCGTCGTGAAGTTCACATATTTCAGCTGGTAGGCATCATTGAAATCGCGGTAGGAGTAGGTCTCCACCGGCACAAAGGAGGCTGTGTCGCCCAAGTCGGTCACATACCCCACGTCAAACGCTCCCGCCGAAGCGGAAGTGCCCTCGGGACGGGTCTGGAACTGGAGATAGAGGTTCTGTATGGGAGCGGGGAAGTTAGGCAATACCGCGATGTTGTTGGTGGCAGAACCCGTGAACCGCAAGCTGGCGACATCGTACACATAAGAGCCGCTGGTAACATAGAGCAGAGAACCAGCGCCCATTTTATTCCAACCCGGCGGCATCGTGCCAGAGGAGGCTATCGTGTTGAAATTCTGGTAATAGGGCAGCGTGTCACAAGGGGTGGTGAAGTGTGCCGACGCATAGCCGCTGTTGATGCTGCCGCAAAGCGAGCGCACTCTTGCCGTATAGTCCGTGAACTCCGGCAATCCCTGTACCGTATAGGTATTGGCTGTTACCGCCAGCGTGTCCACACCTTCCAGCATAAACTCATAGCCGGCGACGCCCGGCACGGAGTCCCAGGAGAAAGTAATGGCGCCGTGCCCCAACGGGGTGACCGTCAGGTTGGAGGGTCTGGAGCAGTTGTCCTCGCGCACCACAATGTCGTCCACGCAGATAAAGGCGGTGTTGCCTGTGGCGCGAGCGCGGAGGGCGATGTAGGTGCCCTGGCCCGTGTAGGACGCGAACGACACCTCAAACTCCTCCCACGTGGAGAGAAGCGGCGGCACGCACGTCTGTATCAGCTCAAAGGTGGTGGTGTCGGACGGGTTGGTCATCACGCCCACGTCAATGAGCGGGGAGTTGTTTTGGCGATACACCCAGAAATCGATCATCAGGTCGTGGATGTCCTGCATCTGCGGGAGGATGGCATACTGCGTCTGCCCGCCCGGGCCCGGATAATAGCAGAAGGTGTTGCCCACCCCGGGAATACGGGTGTAATTGTTTCTGGGATAGGGCCCCACCGGATATTGCGGGTTATAGCTGAGACGGTGCCAACAGGGGTTGATGGCAGCGTTGGAATTATAGGCATAGAGGTCGAAGGTCTCCTCAAACGGAAGGTCGTTGTGCGTCAGCATCGCGCAAGAGGTGCTGAACGTAGTGGTGGCCGACGAGGTGATCGTCCCGTTGCAAATGGAGCTCACCGACACATCGTACACCGTGCCGACCCGCAGTCCTGTGAGGGTGGCGGTGTTACCTTGTACCACCACGGTGTCTTGGGAATAGACCGAGGTATAAATCACCTGATAGGTGCCCGAGTTGGCTGGGTCATAGATGTGGAGCTGCGCCGAGTTGGCGGTCACATTCTCCACCGCCACGCTGTCGGGGCGGTCGCAGCCGGCGCTGACGCTGACGGTGATATCATCCAACTGGATGTAGAAACTGCCGTGGCTTTGGGTGCGGAAGGCGATATAGTTGCCGATGCCGGGGTAATTGCTGAACGGCACCTCGAAGTTGGACCAGTCAGTGGTGCCCAGCACCGAGCCATACGTACCGATAAGGTAGAAGGAGGCAGTGTCGTAGGGGTTGTCCATCACCCCCAAATCCAGCGTCACGTTGCTGTTGCCGCGCTTGGTGTAGAAATTCACCGTGAGCGCGCTCACATTCTGTATGCCCGGCAGCACGAGGTATTGTTGATCGTCAGCAGACCCTGGCAAGAAGAAGATTGTACTGGCTGTTACACCGTTCCAGTTTGTGCCCGAATAGACTCTCGGATAATCCTGATCCAAAGAGAGACGGGTGAAACAAGTATTCAGGTCCGCAGTGGTGGCACAGGAGTCGAAGGTCTCCACAAACGGAAGGTCCTGATGGGGAATCAATTCGCACAGCGTATGGAATGTGGACACGGCGCTTTCCTTCAGTGTGTCGCCGCAGCGCGCCGCCACATACCACATATAGTCGGTGTTCTCCGTGAGGTTGGTAAGCTGATAGGTGTTCTGCACATTTTGAACCACCGTATAGCCGGGCGCCGACGAGGTTTTGTAGTAGAGATTGAAGTTGGTGGCCGTGGAAAACCACTCGAGTGTGGCCTCGTATATTTCCGGATGGGCCACCAATCGGGTGGGCTTGGAGCACGCCGACAGCGGTCCCAACGTCAGATTGTCCAGTCTTATAATATCCATATTCACATTCCTGATGGCGACGTAGGTGCCCGAGCCCAAATAATCGGCCAACGGAACCTCGTACAGCTGGTACTGGTCGGTCAGCACAAGAGTGGAGACCAATTCAAAGGTGGCGGCGTCCTCGGGGTCAGACATCACGCCCACCTGCAGCACGGCCCCAGTGCTGTTGCCTTTAGCGTAAAAGGAGAGCTCGCTGTTCTGCAAGTTGATGTAATTAGGGTCTATGGGCGGCATCGCCACATAATTGGGCTGGAAGAAGTAGAGCACCTTGCTTCCGGCGTAGGCCTCGCTGGAACTACTGTTTACATAGGGAGTGGTTTCAGCGGATCCTCTTATCCAGCCCGCCGGGAGGGGGTTGTTGCCCGACGGCACCGTCTCAAAATCACAAAAGAAGGGCAGTTGCGTCAAGGCGGTGTGGAAGGCAAGTTTCGTCCAGAAGCTCTTGACCCCGCCGCATACCGACCGCACATAGGCGTTGGTCAGGGTGGCCGGCGTCAAATTCGACATTAGCTGGAAAGTGTCGGTGGTGGTGTAAGTGGGCGTGGTAGAGGCGGTGGGAGCGGTGGAGGAGGTGGTGACATAGACCTCCCAGGCATTCGCCTCAAAGGAGGACGACCACGTCAGCAGCGCCGTGGTGGCGGTAACATCCCTGACGTGCATATCCGTGACATTCGGGCAGCCGTTTCCCGGCGCGGTGAACAGATAATAACGGTTGGCAGCAGGCCAGTTCCCGGAAGCAATGGTGGTGGAGGTTCCGGCGGTATAATGCGTGGCCGTGTTGTTGACCTTCACCAGCCAGATGTCGGAACTGTTCACACACATTCCCTGCTGGCGGGTAGTGGAGGGACCTGTCGCCGGCACCGTGGAAGGATAGACAATCTGGATGTTATTGCTCTCCTCGAACAACTGCACCTGCCAACGATACAACGTGCCGTATGTGGACGTGGCGGAAGAGGAGTATGTTGTCGATGTGGCAAACTCAATCACACAGATACGGTTCGGTTCCACACCTACAATCTCTTTGCGGACATAACCGCTGTCCGTGGCATCGCCGTTCGCTCCGAAAAAATTGATTTTCGGATTGTTGGCATTTGAATTGTTCGAGCTGAAGGGGGTGGAATAATTCGCAAAGCCCGTAGCCGTGGTACCGAAACGGAGGTTGCCGTCCGAGTTCACCGAAAACTTCGTGTACTGTTCCGACCCAAATGTAAACGTGAAGCCGATGTCCAACACGACAGAACGTCTGCTGTCGTATGGGTGAGTAGTACTGCCACTCCCGACAGTCAATAAATTCGTGGTAGTGGTCAACGGTATCCATTTTGTGGCATCTATACCCGTTGAGAAGGTGTAATTGCCCAGCGTCTGCGCCGAAAGTATCTGAACACCAGTCCATAAAATCAGAAAGAAAAGGGTAAGTTTTATTCTCATAACAGCGGTATTTTTTGCAAGAAAAACATCGCTGCAAATCTACATATATTTTCAATACCCCACTCTACCCTTCTGCCAAATCAGCACTATAAAAAAAAGACCTTCCGCATACCCGGTTTTTGTTACTGGCTATGGTGGCCGGGGTCCGCGGAAGGCGCTTAGTTTGCTCTGTATAATTCTATCAATTTCAGGTAAAAAAGAAACTCGTACTGTGCTTGCGCGCAGTTGGAGGAGGCCTGCATATAGTTCTGTTTGGCCTCGTTGAACTCTGTAATGTTGGCCTTGCCGTTCTCATACCGGGCGGTAACCACGTTGAAAGCTTCGCGGGCGCTCTCTTCTGCGGCACGGCTGCTCACATATTTATCGCGCGCGGCCACGGCACCGTAGTAGGCTTGTTGTACCTCTTTGTAAAGCGTTTTCTTAACAGTCTCAAGCTGCAGTTCCTGCGAACTCTGCTGCAGGCGGGCAATGCGCACGTTGTCGCGCGTGGCCAGCCGGTCGAAGATGGGCACATTGAGTGACAAGCCCACGTATGGACTGAAGTTATTCTTAAGTTGCTCGCCAAAACCGCGGCCCGTGCGCCCCAGGAGGGCATAGTAGTCGGTGGAGAGGCCGCCGCTCAGTGACAAAGACGGATACCAGCCACTTTGGGCAAGGGTAATGTTCTTTTGGGCGACATCCACGCGCAATGACTCCGCCTGCACCGAGGGCATAGTGCGCAATGCGTCGGCATAGACCGCCTCGGCGGCAGGGATGGCGGCACCCTCTATGGAAGAGGTCTCCGGCATCACCACGGCAAATCCCTCCGGAGAGGACAACTCCAGCAGCTGGCTCAACTCCAAGAGCGAGATTTTCAGATTGTTGGCAGCTTGCGTGCAGGCCAGACGGCTCTGGGCCAGCGCGGAACGCTGGGCATAAACCTCAGCGGAACTCGCCCGCCCCGCCTGAGCCAGGGCCTCCATACGCGCCACTTGCACCGAGTCGATCGCAATTTGCGCCAAGGCCACTTCGTGGATGCGCATATTGTAAAGCACCTGCACGTAAGCCTGCGTCACCGCAACGCGCACGTCGTGACGCGCCCGCTCCAAATCGGCGGTGGCCACTTCCAAGTTGAGCTTGCCCATATCAATGCGGCTCTTCGTCCGCAAACCCGTGAACAAATCGACACTGGCACCCAACCCGAACGAGGTGTTCGCCGTGTTGGAACTCACATACGTGTTGTCTTCGGAGATGCCGCGCCCAAACGACAGACTCTGTGTGGCACTCGCGCTGACAGCCGGCCATACGGCATTGCGCGCCGTGCTCAAGTTCACCTGCTGCTGCTGCACATTCAGGTCGCCCTGTTTTACACTAAGATTGTGGTCCAAAGCATATTGTATGCACCGGTCCAGCGTCCACGCCCCCTCCTGAGCCATAGCAAAGAGAGGGAAACATATCATTAGGGACAGTATTATCTTGCGCATAACCTTTTTATTATTATGTTATTAAGATTCTAAATAATCTTGTTTCCTCTCACCTTCTCGCCTTTTTTGAGGCCCTCTTTGATTTCGATGTTGAGGCCGTCGCTGAGGCCGGTGGTCACCTTGCGGCGTTCATAGTTGCCCTCTTCGCCAGTCTTGACATAGACAAACGTGTCGTCGCCCTCGTACTCCAAAGCGCTTTCGGGAACGGAGAGCACATCCTCGACGCGTTGCAGCACGATGCGGGCGTTCGCGCTGTAGCCGGAGCGGATAGTCTTATCGCTGGAGGCCTTCACTGCCGCACGAATCTCGAACTGGTTGGCACCGTTGCTTTCCACAGCTTTGGGCGCAACATATTCGAGGGTGGCGTCAAAGGTGTAGTCCTGCAACGCCCCGATAGTGATGGTCACAGGCATACCCTCCTTCAAGTTTCCCACGGAGGTTTCGTCCACCTTGCCCGTGAAGATGAGGTCGTTCATATTGGCGATGGTGGCCACGGTGGTGCCGTCGTTGAAGGTGTTGGCCTGAATGACGGAGTTGCCCACCTTGACGGGCACGTCGAGGATAAGACCGGAGATGGTGGCGCGCACCAGCGTGGAGGAGGATTTGGAGTTGGAGGAGGAGACACCGTCGCGCACCACTTCCAATGCCTCTTGGGCGGCACTGCGCTCCTCACGCGCCTGGTTGTAAAGCTGCAACGCATTCTCGTACTCTTCATCGCTGATGAGACGCTGGTCGTGCAGTCCCTTCTCGCGCTCGTAGTTGGTCTTGACCTGCTTAAGGTTGATCTCGGCCAAACGCAGGCGACTCTGCGCTGCACTCAGCTGCCCCATATCGGGAATGACTTTCAGCTTCGCGATGACATCGTTCGCCTTCACCTCCTGCCCCGCCTCCTTGTAGAGTTCGGAGATGATACCGTTAATCTGCGGCTTGACGGCCACTTCGTCACGCGGCCCGATTTTGCCCGTAATCAACGACGTGCGCTCAATATCCCGGGTAACCACCTCGATTTCCTCGAACTTCTCCTTTTCAGGCTTCGATTTTTTGAAAAGGAACATAAACGTGCCGATAAACACAATGGCAATCAAGGCGAAAACGATGTATTTCAAAATCTTTTTCATATTATGATGTTTTATTTCATTTCTAACAAACTCAAAATTAAAAAATCACTCATCCCTCATAGCATCTACGGGCTTGATGCGCATAGCGCGCAGGGCCGGGGGCAGTCCGGCGAGCACGCCGAGCAGCACCAGAAGCAGCTCTACAAGGATGGCGGTGGTGAAACTGATTTGGAACGAAGGATGCATATCCTGCATATTGATCTTTTCAAAGATGTTCAGCACAAAGACGGAAAAGACAATGCCAAAAGTGCCGGCGGTCAGCGTCAGGGCGCTGCTTTCCATCATAATTTGAACGAGAATGTCGCGAGGCGTGGCACCTATGGCCCGTCGGATGCCAATTTCCGTGGTGCGTTCACGCACAGTGACCATCATAATGTTGCTCACGCCAATGGAGCCGGCCAGCAACGTGCCGATGCCGATGAGCCAAATGAAGAAGTTCAGTCCGCGGAACAGGGTGTCCACGATGTTGAAAATCTGCTCGCTGTTGAAGATTTCCAGAACATCGTCGTCGGTGGGGTCGAAGATGTGCTCGCGTGCCAGAATACTACGAAGGCGCTTTTCCAAAGCGACCATTTTAACCCCTTCTTTTCCAACCATATATATCAACTCAACCTCATCTCCGAAATTGTAGAGCCGTTGGGACACCGTGATGGGCACGCAAATGTTATCTTGCGCATTGCCCGAGATGTTGACGTTGGAGACGCAGTAGTCCACACCCACAATCTGGAAGAAGATGTCACCGATCTGGATGAATTGCCCGCAGGGATTGCCTCCGCCGGGGAAGAGTTGCTGATAGATGCGCTTGCCGATGACGCAGACTTTGCGTTCCTGCCGCACATCCTCCTCGGTGATGTAACGGCCATACCGTATGTCGGGGGTTTGTATCTGCGCATATACAGCTTCGCGCCCGCTAACCTGACAGTTTGCCGTTCGGGAGCCCACCGTGGCGGTCTGACCCCACCTGGACACTTCCGGCGTGACCGTTGCCAGCTCCGGTATCATCGACTTGAGCCGTTGCACGTCCTTGGTTGTCAACACAATGTCGCGACCCTCCTGAAAACCCTTGTAGGGCTTGGTTGTGCGGTCGGCATAGACAATCATAGAGTTGGTGGCAAAGCCCTCGAAGTTCTGTTCCAGCATCCCCTTCACGCCTTTGCCGCCGCCCACCAGGAAGAGCAGCATAAAGAGGCCCCAGAAGATGCCGAAGCCCGTGAGGAGACTGCGCCGCTTGTTGCGCGTCAGCGAGTCTGTAATCTCTTGGAAAAAGTCAATATCCAGTCTCATCCCTTGCCCTCCCGCAATGCTTCAATAGGTCTGACTTTAGCGGCCTTCATAGCAGGTGAGAGGCCCGCTATGGTACCGGCGACGATCAGGACAATGGTGGCTTCAATGGCCACGCCCCACCCCACGCGGGGGTTGTCAAGCAGCTTGACGGACTCGCCGAAGATGTCCATAGAGGTGCTGCCGATGGTGGCGTTCATCACCTCGCAAGCCCCCAGGCCGAGCAACATACCGAAAATGCCGAACAGCGCCGTTATGGTGATACTTTCCGCCAAGATCAGCTTGGTGATGTCCTTGGGCTTGGCCCCGATGGCCTTGCGGATGCCGAACTCGTGGGTGCGTTCCTTGACAGTGATGAGCATAATGTTGGAAACACCGACAATGCCGCCCAAGAGCGTGAAGATGCCCACCACCCAAAGCGCTTTGGTCAGAATGTCGGTGCCCCGGTTCATCTGCATATTCTGCGTGAAGCGGTTCCAAACATAGAGCGCTCCCTCGTCATCGGGGGCGGCACGGTGCGCCCGGTTCAAGACCGCCCGCACACGCTTTTCAAAGGCCTCGTTCTCCTTCTGGGTGCGAAGGCCGTGGAAGGTAAACGTGATCTTGTTCACGAGGTCATCGTAGGCGAATATCAGTTTGTAGGTTGAAAAGGGCACGTGGATGCGCGTGTCACGCCACTGCCGGTCGCTGCGGCGCACGCCCACCACCGTGAACACTTGGTTATCCACGGTGATGGCCCGTCCCAATATGGCTTTATAGTTGTCGCGCCCGCCCATCAAGTCCTCGGCCTGCACATCAGAGATGACGGCCACCTTGCGACGTTCGTTGAGGTCGTTCTCGTTGATGTAGCGTCCCGCCAAAATCTTCTCCCCATTCATATCCTTGTTGGCAGGATAAACACCATACAATGTCACTGTGTAAGTTCGTGTGCCTTCTATCAATTTATTGTTGCCATCGGCAACGGAAGCGGAGACCTCGTCGATATGATCAGAGAAGAGCGGGCCCTGAAGGATTTTGACATCCTGCTCGGTCAGCGGCACCCAGCGGCCTTGTTGCAACCCGTCGTAGGGTTTAGTCGTCAAACCGCCGTACAGTTCCATAGTGTTGGTGGCGAAATCGTGCGATTGCTTCATAAAGGCGTTCATCAGGCCGTTGCCCGCCCCCAACAACAGGATAATGATGAAAATACCCCACGACACGGCCAATCCCGTCAGGATGGTGCGCAGCTTATTACGGCGTACGGAAGACCATATTTCGGTGAAAAGATCGTGCATAGGGAGTACTTGTTGTCGAATAGTGTATTATTTGATGTTGTTTTTATCGAATGTTGAGGCGTGGTGTTGGCTGTTGAGTTCGATTTCGCCGATGAGGCCGTCCTTGATATGGACGATCTTGTTGGCGCAGTTGGCCACGCCGCTCTCGTGAGTGACCACGATGATGGTGACTTTCTCTTCGCGGTTGAGTTGGCCGAGGAGGTCCATCACCTCAACGGAGGTCTTGGAGTCGAGGGCGCCGGTGGGCTCGTCGGCGAGGATGATGCGCGGGTGGGTGATGAGCGCCCGCGCGATGGCGACACGCTGCTTCTGGCCACCCGACATCTCGTTGGGGTAATGCTTCGCCCAGTTGGCCAGCCCGAGCTTGTCGAGCAGCTGCATAGCCGCCTCGCGACGCTTTGTGCGCGACACACCCTGATAGAACAAGGGCAACTCCACGTTCTCCACCGCCGTCTTGAAGGGTATGAGGTTAAATGACTGAAAGACAAACCCAATGGTGCGGTTGCGGTAGTCCGCCGCCTCGCGCTCCTTCAGCCCCTTGATGAGGTGACCGTCAAGATGGTACTCACCCTCATCATAGTTGTCGAGAATGCCCAAAATGTTGAGCAACGTGGACTTCCCCGACCCGGAAGAGCCCATAATCGACACAAACTCGCCATTGTCAATACTGAGGTCAATGCCCTTCAGCACGTGCAACGGCTGCCCGTTGTCGTATGTTTTGTGAATGCCTTTCAGTTCGATTAACATATTATCTCAGCATCTTAACTTTGTTCAACACTCTGTAAACGTAATCCATCAAGCTGACGTCGTCGTTGTGCTGCATCACAACCGTGGGGGGAAGATAGACCGTGGTGACCACTTTGCAGTTATGCTCGTTGTAGCGGCCCTGGCTCATAAACACCCGCAGCCTCGGGGTGGAGTTCGCCTCGTTGGCGGCTTCCGCCAGCACATACCCGGCCCGCGCCTTGGCATCCTCCACCGTCTTCCCGTAACCAGTCACCTTGACCTCACAACGAATCTGCTGGTCGGGACTCCCCTTTATCACCACCTTGCCCACGCCGTTCAACTGGAACTCGTTGTTCACATTACGGAAGTTATAGCTTAAGGTCTTCTCATACTTCACGCGGGAATCCTGCTGGGCACTCGCCCCCGACACCGCCAGTATGAGCACCAGAATGATGATAGCTGTGATTTTTTTCATCTTTTCATCATTTTAGGTTAGAAAATCTGAATACCCACCTCCCATTTGGGCAGGTCCACGCCGTTTTTGAGAATCGGGGTGATACGATACTGGCCGTAAAGAGCGCAGTACTTGGTGAATCCGATGCGCACACGCACGCCGCAGTCCAGCTTGTTCAAGCCTTCGCGGAAATAGTGCCGCTCCACGAAGGTGTGTCTCTGATCGCCCACCACAGTCTTGTTCTTCAAACGGCTGCCCGTGATCCAGTCGCCAAACACACCCGTTTCCAAATAGAGCTTGCTGGATGAGACATTGGCCAAGATGAAACGCTGATATATCTCCAGGTCGAACTGCGAAGTCTTGAGGTTGTGCTTTTTGATGTACACATTCATATCCGAATTGGTGGGACTGGGATCCAACGGGAGAGCCGGGGTTCCGTACTTGGGGTCGGTGTAGTCCTGCAGCGTATACCAGGAGGAGCCGAACCCGATTCTGAATCCTAACCCGTACACTTTGGCCAGCTGCCAGTTGTTGACATAGCTGAACGAGAACGAACGCGACACCCTTTGTGCCTGGTGGATGTTGCCCGTAGGCGTCCACATAGAGGGAACCATAAAGGAGGCGTTGAGCACCAAGTTGCCGGAATATTTCTTTTTCTTTTGGGTGTAAATGGTATTGGAGGGTTTCTTGTTCGCAGAGCCGCAGCCGAAATCGTACTTCACATCCGGCACGTTGGCCATCACAACGGAATCGGCAGCCGCAACCTTGTCCTTTCCCACCACATATTTCGCATACTGGTCGTTGTACCAGATGTTTACCGTCTGGCCATTCTCCAAATCGCTTTTGTTGATACGGAACGATGATTTGGAGGTGACAATCTTATCCGTGAGGAACTTCTTGACAAAATAATCGTTTATGCTACCGTCACCGTTCTGGTAATTGTAGAAGACCTTCTGATTCTCGTAAGGGTTCACGGGCACAATGTAGAGATAATTCTCGTCCTCCATCAGGTCGAAGGAGTGCTTGGCCGCCTTGGGACCGTCGGTGAAATAGCCGGCTTGGGGCACGCCATAGCCGAAGGCATAGTCATAGTAGGGGTAGTGGTTGGCCGACTTCTCGATCTCCTCCAGCAGCTGCGTGGCGGTCCACTCGGGGTGCATCTGCTTCACGCAGGCGGCGAAGCCCGACGTCATCGGGGTGGCGAAGGAGGTGCCCTGCGCGTAGGTGAAGTTGCCCTTGCCGGAGGCCACCATATCGTTGCCGCAAGCCACCACATTGGGTTTGCGACGGCCGTCGGCGGTGGGACCGAACGAGCTGTAGGACTCCATCGTCTCCAAGGAACTCACCGCACCCACAGAGAGCACGCCATCCACATCTGCCGGCGTGACCATCATCTTCCAATCGCCGTCGCTGCCCTCGTTGCCCATTGCGGTGCAGACGAGGATGCCCTTGGAGGCAGCCATACTGGCGCCCTTGGCCACGATAGAGGTCTTGCCGTCCATATCCTTGAGGCTGTGCAGGTCGATGCCATAGCCGAGCGAGCTGCTCACGATGTGGGCGCCGTTCTGGTCGGCCCACTCCAGGGCCTGCACCCACCATACCTCTTCCTTCTGCTTCTCAGCTTCCACCTCGGTGCGGGCCAGCAGGAACTCCGCGCCCGGGGCCAGCCCCAGCATCGTGGTGTCGTTCATAATGCCGGCAATGCAGCTCAGCACCATACGGCCGTGCGAGTTGAATCCATACACATTCTCTTTTTTGTTGGCGAAGTTCCAGGTTTTCACAATCTGGTGGTTGTCGCGCAGATGCTTGAAGGCGGGATGCGTGTCCACCTCGGGGAAACCGCCGTCAAAGACCGCAATGCGCACACCCTTGCCGTTGATATTACGGGTCTGGAACTTCTCGCCCTGCATCAAAGAGACCTGGTTGAGGGTGGCGTCCATAGCGGCAACGCTGTACTCGTCATCCTGCTGCGGGACCTCCGCCAGGGCAGCCTCCGTGGCAATGAGTTGCACACCCGCCACAAAAGGCAGTTGCTTCACCGCATCGATCTGGGCTTCGGAAGCCATCACCGCCTGGGCGTTCAGCCAACGCGACTCGCCCACATTCTCCTGCGTCAGGGCGTTCACAGCGTCCATATACTGCCCATTGACCGGATAGTTGCTGATATCGTAAAGGTTTGCATTGTTCAGCTGGTAACGCTCAATGGCCTTGGCGTCAAAATATTGGTAGGGATCAAACGTGGTGTTGTTCTTGTCGGTGAAAAACACCCAATAGCAATTCTGGGCGAAAAGGGTCGTCCCAAGAGCTATACAAAAGATGATTGTTATCAGTTTTTTCATAACCTTTTCTTTTTTCTAATTATTATTGAATGCTGATATCCATAGGCATACGGGCCTGCACACCGCTGCATTCCATCACGTTCTGGAAGCCTTCGTACATATAATACAGGTCGCCGAACTTGGCGCGCAACATCATCTCGGTCTCCTCTTCCTTGTTGAAGAGTTTCTCGAAGAAGGACTTCTGTTGCGGGTAATAGATAACATTTTCGTGCGGTACTGGCACCTTGGCCAACTCACCGGCCTTGTTGATGGCATCCGACAGGGATCCGAGCTCGTCCACCAGGCCGATGGCGAGGGCGTCCTTGCCAGCCCACACACGGCCCTGGCCGATGCTGTCCACAGAGGCCACCGTCATCTTGCGACCGTCGGCCACGCGCTTGGTGAAGAGGGCGTAGGTCTGCTCCACATTCTGCTGCATCACCTCAATCTCGGTGGCATCCATTGCACCGTAACCCGAGAGGAAAGTGGAGTGTTCGTTGGACTTCACACCGTCGATGGTGATACCCAGCTTGTTCTTCAGGGCCTTCTGGATGGAGGGAATCATCCCGAACACGCCGATGGAACCTGTGAGCGTATTGGGTTGCGCGAAGATGTAATCGGAATTGCAGGAGATATAGTAACCACCCGATGCGGCGTAGTCGCCCATAGAGGTGACCACCTTCTTGCCAGCCTTCTTGGCCAGTTCAATCTCGCGCCAAATCACTTCGGATGCCAAAGCACTGCCACCAGGCGAGTTGACTCTCAGCACGATGGCTTTCACATCCTTGTTCTGGTAAGCCTTGCGGAACTCCTTGACGAAACTGTCGGAGAAGATGCCCTGGTCGTTGTCGCCCTTGCCGTCGCGAATCTCACCCACGGCATACACCACAGCGATTTTATCGCCGGTTTTGGCGATCTTGTGGATGGACTTGGCGTAGCTCCTGAGGGAAACCACATTCATCTTGGCGTCTTCGCCCACACCCATCTTCGATTTCAGCATCTTTTCCATATCACTGGCGTAGGCCAGTTTGTCCACGAGCTTCATCTGCAGGGCGGAGTCAGGATTGAAGCAGGAGAGGTTGTCCACAATCTGGTTAAGACGGTCCACGGAGATGCCGCGGGCGGCGGCGATGTCATTGGCCGTGCACTCCCACAGCGTGTTGACCAGGACGGTCATCTGCTTGGTGTTGGCCTCGCTCATCTTGTCGAGGATATAGGGCTCCACGGCGCTCTTGAACTGGCCGTGGCGGATCACTTGCACATCCACATCCAGCTTGTCCAACAATCCCTTATAGAACATAATCTGGAAAGCGTAGCCCTTGAGCATCAGGTTGCCAGTAGGGTTCATCACCACCTTGTCGGCGACGGAGGCCAGATAGTAGCCGCTCTGGGAATAGGCGTCGCTGTAAGCGTAGATGAACTTTTTGTACTCCTTGAACTGGAGCAGGGCGTCGTGAATCTCCTTCAGGGTGGCAGGCGATGCGGCCACGTTGGAGAGGTTCAGGTAGATTCCCTTGATCTTCGGGTCGCCGCCGGCCTCCTTGATGGCAGCCAGAATGTCGTTCAACCCCATCGGGGTTTCATAGCCGGCAAAATCGTCGAACGGTGTGGAAACGGAGCGCTCGCTGACGGCCTGCGCCAAGTCGATTTTCAACAAACTGTTCTCTTTCACTTGAACGGTGTCGGTCGAAGACTTGGAGAGGGTGGCAATCATCCCTATCATCATAAAGAGATAGAGAAACGACACCAGTATGGTGGAGAGGAAGAATCCCAGCATTGAGCCGAAGACGACACGCCAGAATTTGCGGGCCCGGGTTTCGGGCTTTTTGTTTTTTTGTTCGTTTAATTCATTCATTGTTTTATGCTTTTAACAGATTAATAATTTCATTCACGTTGATGTCGAGTAATTTCACATTCTTGATAAAAACCGGCACTTCCTCCTCCATAAACTCGCGCTTGCGGAGGAGCTTGATTTTCTCCACGGCATCATCGGTCACGAAGAAGCCGATACCCCGCTTGTTGAGGAATATCCCGTTGTTCTGCAGATAGTCGTAGGAGCGCATCACCGTGTTGGGGTTCACCTCGAACATCACGGCCAGCTCGCGCACCGACTTCGCCTTGTCGCCGGGTTTCCAGGCAGCTGTGAGTATCTGCTCGAAAACCCAATCGACAATCTGCATATAGATAGTCTGGGTGTTGTTGAAATCTATAGCCATCTTAAGCCTCCGTTTCTCTTAAGCGAAGAAAGCTCAACGCATAAAAATAGACAATCATCACGCCCATAACCACATATAACAAAACTTCCTCCATTCTTTCCGACAGATCTACCGAGTAGTCGAAACTCCATATATATTCGTGGAATGCGGTGCCCTTGGGTACCAACAGCATCCCGTTCACCCAAAGGATCAGGGAGAACAATATACTGAAAACCAAGCCTATCAGCAAACCAACTCCGATGGTAGATATGCTTGTCCGCTTGCGGAAATAGATGCTTCCGAAGAAGAAAACAGACAGCATCGTATAGATGAGCAGCGCTCCGCTGGGATAGATATGGAGGCCGTGAAAAGCCGCGCCTTCAAAGCCGCGCATCACCCAATACAGATAGGACAGGCCATATCCCACGCTACACGCCAGCACCACCACCGCAACCATATAGATATTGGCCAACAACATATTGACTAGCACCTTCTCGCCCGTGGAGGCAGGAATGGAGAGATAGTGAATCTTGGAAGAGGCGCTGTGCAGGTTGCGGAACAGACGCTCCGGATATATCATCAGCACAATGCTCGAAACCACCACCGGAACGTTTGAATCACTTCCTCCGGAATTGGACGTGAGGGTGCCAAACAAAACAATGGCGGCCAAGATGCCAAACTGGAACAGGTCAGTTTTCCAGTTTTCAATAAAATAGGCATTAAAGAGATTTTTTATATTCTTGATATTCATAATAGCAGATTTTGAGGTTATTGTTCATTTTCATTTTCCGTTTCCTTATCCACCACCGCCACACTGTCGGAATATATAATGATTTTTTCCGCATTCTTATGCTGCTCCTGTATCTCTTTCACGGTCTTGATTTCACCGTTGTGAAAAGATTTTCTGATTATTACCGAACCGGAGATTATCATAATGAGCGCCACCAAGATGAGGGTGACTATTAATATTTTATTGGTGTACTTTTTCATAACGTCCATTATTTAAAAAGGTTAGCAATCTCGTTCTTTTTCATCATCGCGGCGTTGAAGAGCAACTCCAAGTCCAAGTTGGAATCCAGACCATTCACATTCTCCTTCACCTGGTAGTTGCCGCGCGGGGTCTCCTCGGTGTAGAAAACCGTGCCTTCCGTGGTTCTGCTGTCATCCACGTCGAAAAGCAGCTTTTGGGTGATCTCGTAGGTGGAGGCGTTGAGCAGCATATGGCCGTTGTCGAGGATGGCCACCATATCGATGAGGCTGTGCAGGTCGCGCACCTGGTGTGTGGAGATGAGCACCAGACGGGAGTCGTCGGCCGCGGAGGCCATCAGCTTGCGGAAGGTGCTCTTGGAGGGGATGTCCAGGCCGTTGGTGGGCTCGTCCATAATGAGGATCTGCGTGTTGGTGGCCAATGCGAAAGCAATCAGCGCTTTCTTCTTCTGGCCGTGCGAAAGCTTGTCCAGATAGTTGGGCGCCCCCGCGAGCTCGAATTCCGACAGATAGTACTCGAACTGCTCGTGGCTAAAGTTGGGATAGAAGGGAGCGTAGGCCGCTTCGAACTGCGCTATTTTGAGGTGCGGCACGTACATCTCCTCCTGGAGGAAATAGAGGTTCTGGAGCGCGTCGGCCTTGCGCAGGGAGGCGTTCTCGCTCAAGATGGTGGCCTTGCCCGCATTGGGGAAGAGCAAGCCCGTCATAATCTTCAATAAAGTGGTCTTGCCGGCACCATTCTTGCCCAGAAGGCCGTAGATGTGCCCCGGCTCCATCGTGAGGGTCACGTCGTCGAAAAGGCGCTTGCTCTTGACGTAGCCGAACTGGATATTTTCCAAACGTATCATAACAATAATATTTAGGTGTTTTACTTTGCTGGTGTATTAGTGAACTAATACGCTGCAAAACTAATACACTTTTTTCATTTGTCAATAGGAAAATGAAAATTTTTTCTTATTGTGTATCAATACGTTATAGATTCTATAATTTTTTTCGAAAAAAAAAGGGGTAATTTTTGGAGGAAAATTAGGGGGAGGGGGAAAAACAATCTCTTTTGCTTTTACGGGTCAACTGCTATATCATTGCCATATTTTAACCATTTTTCACCATCTTCCAATAGAGATGGTCGAACGCTATCACGTTGCGGTCGGTGACCCCAAAGCCCAGGCGGGTGTAGATGCGTTGTCCTTTTTCGTTGTCGGGGTCCACGAGGAGGGAGATTTTCAGGTCGGGGTACTGCTGCTCCGCCCAGGCGATGCGTGTGCGCATCAGGGCGGTGCCCACCCCAAGACAGCGGTACTGCGGCAGCACGGCCAAGGTGTCAATATAGTACTCGCCGGCGCCGGCCTCATCGGGCATTGCATCCAGGTCGAGCTCGCGGAAATGGGGCAGCTCGCGGAAGGTGGTGCGGCGCAACGAGTGGTATTGCTCGCCAGGATAGGAGATGAGCGCACCGGCCACATTGCCCTCCTCCTCGGCCACCAGGGCGTGACGGTAGCTGTAGAGCGTGTCTTCCCGCGCCGCCAGGGGCTCCAAACCGGCAGCCACCTGCGTGTTGAACTCGGTTTCCTGCTCAAAAATCTCAAAACCGATGCCCTCGCACACACACCGCGCCAGGAAGGCGGCGTCGGCGGGAGTGGCCGGGCGGATATGAAACGTGTTTTCTTCCACAAGAATGAATCAGACTATTTCTTCCTGAAATAAATCTCCATCGGCACGCCGCTGAAATCCCAGTTTTTGCGGATCTGGTTCTCCAAGAAGCGCTTGTAGGGGTCCACCACATATTGCGGGAGGTTGCAGAAGAAGGCGAAAGTGGGGTACGCCACCGGCAACTGCGTCACATACTTGATGCGGATGACTTTGTCCTTGTTCATCGGCGGGGGCGTCTGCTGGATAATCGGCAGCATCACGTCGTTCAGCTCCGACGTGGAGACCTTGCGCGTGCGGTTCTTGCACACCGCGATGGCCGTTTCCAGCACCTTGTAGATGCGCTGCTTCTCCAGCACGGAGGTGAAGATGATGGGCACATCGTTGAACGGGGCAATGCGGCTCTTGATGAGGTCTTCGTACTGCTTGTGCGTATGGTTGTCCTTCTCGATGAGGTCCCACTTGTTCATCACCACCACCACACCTTTGTGGTTGCGGGCGGCAAGACCGAAGATGTTGAGATCCTGCTGGTCGAAGCCCTGCGAAGCGTCGGCCATCACGATGCAGACGTCCGAGTTCTCGATGGAGCGCACAGCGCGCATCACAGAATAGAACTCGAGGTCCTCCTCCACCTTTTTCTTCTTGCGCAGACCGGCGGTGTCAATGAGATAGAAGTCGAAACCGAAGCTGCGGTAGCGGGTGAAGATGGTGTCGCGGGTGGTGCCGGCCAGCGGGGTGACGATATGGCGGTCCTCACCCAGGAAAGCGTTGATGATGGAGGACTTGCCCACGTTGGGCTTGCCCACGATGGCGATGCGGGGCAGGTCGTCGGGGGCGTGCTCCACCTCCTTGGAGAAGTGCTTCACCACCTCGTCGAGCAGCTCGCCCGTGCCACTGCCGGTGGCTGCCGAAATGGGGAACACCTGCTCCACGCCCAAGGCGTAGAACTCCGCGTAGTCCAGATAGTTGCTCGGACTGTCAATTTTGTTCACCGCCAGATAATAGGGCTTCTTGCAACGGCGCAAAATCTGCGCCACCTCCTCATCCAGCGGGGTGAGGCCCTCGCGACCATCGACCATAAAGACAATCACATCGGACTCCTCAATGGCGAGTTGCGCCTGCTTGCGGATCTCCGACTCGAAAATATCGTCGGAGCCCACCACATAGCCACCCGTGTCGATGACGGAAAACTCGTAGCCGTTCCAGTCGGATTTACCGTAATGGCGGTCGCGGGTCACGCCGGCCACGGAATCTACAATGGCCTCGCGCGCCTTGATCAAACGGTTAAACAAGGTTGATTTGCCCACGTTGGGCCGACCGATAAGGGAGAGTATGTTGGTCATCTTAATTTCTTAACTTCTTAACTTCTTAATTTCTTAACTATAAAATATTGGCCAGTTGCTCTTTGAGTTTCTCCAGCTCGTCTTTCATCCGGACGACTATCTGCTGGATATCAAAGTCGTTGCTTTTGGAGCCGAGGGTGTTGATTTCGCGGCCGCACTCCTGCACGATGAATCCGAGTTTCTTGCCGTTGGCCTGCGGTTCCTCCATCGTCTCAAGAAAGTAGTTGCAGTGCTTGCGCAGGCGCACCTTCTCCTCGGTGATGTCGAGTTTTTCGATGTAGTAGAAAATCTCCTGTTCGAGGCGGCTGGGGTCGTACTGGGTCTTGGTGGCCAGTTCGGCGAGCGATTTCTCGAACTTGGCGCGCAGGTTGACGATACGGTTCTCCTCAAAGGGCGTCACCTCATCAATGGTGTCGCGGATGAGGCAGATGCGCTTTTCGAAATCCTTGGCCAGCGCCGCGCCCTCGGTCGTGCGGAACTCGTTGACCTTAGTGCAGGTGTCGAGGATAGCCTGGCGCACATTTGCCCACAGCTCGTCGGAGAGTTCCTCTTGCGGGGTGGAGATAACGTCGGGCATCCGCAATGCCTGCAGGAAAATGTCGCTGTTGACAGGATTGCCCAGCGACTGGGAGAGTTGCGTCAGCGTGTCGTAATACGACTTGGCCAGGGCCTCGTTGATGGAGACGGTGGCGGTGGCGTTGCGGTCGAGGGTAAGGCTGAAGTCGATTTTGCCGCGCTCAAGCTCGCGGGCGAGGATGGTGCGGATCTCGTTCTCGTTGTTGCGGAACAGGGGTGCGATACGCGTGTTCACATCGAGTTGCTTGCTGTTCAGTGTGCGCACTTCGATGGTAATCGACTTGCCTTCAGTCTCTATGGTGGTGCGGCCGAAACCGGTCATTGATTTAATCATAGTACAGGATTTTAAAAAGCGTGCAAATGTACATAAATTTTGAATATACACTGACGCAATGTTATTGTCGTACGTAGAGACGGGGCGTGCCCCGTCTTAGCGAATAACAGAGGAAGGATCCAAAAAAAAGAGGATGGTTTCCACAACCATCCTCTAATATAGTAATGTATATGAAAGTCTGTTATTTCGTCACTCTTTCGAGCCACTTCACCATAGCGAGCATAATGGCCATAGAGAGGAAGCAGACTACGGCGAACACGAGCCAGCAATACTCGATGGGCCAAGCGTTGTACATCACCGGTCCGAGCCAGATGAGCAGGTTGCCGATAGCGGTAGCGCCGAGCCAAAGGCCCTGGCACAAGCCCACCATGTGGCGCGGAGCCACTTTGGAGACGAAGGAGAGTCCCAGCGGGGAGATGAACAACTCAGCCACAGTCAGGAAGAAATAGGTGACGAGCAGCACCCACGGGGCAGCCTTGGAAAGACCGGCGGCAGCCATCTGGGCGGCATCCAGCAGACGGAATTCCGTACCGGAAGGATAATTATTGACGATGGAGATAATCATCAGGAAGAGGTACGCACAACCGGCGATAGCCATACCGATGGCAATCTTGCGAGGCGTGGAGATGGGTTTGCCTCTGCGAGCCAATGCGCCGAAGATGACCATAATGATCGGGGTGAGCACAATCACGAAGAAGGGGTTCAGGGCCTGCCAGATTTCGGGGGCAATCTTCTCGGTTTGGACGAAGTCTCGGGCAAACACGGAGAGCGACTGGCCATTCTGGTGGAAGGAGAACCAGAAGAAGACGGCGATGCCGAGCACGGCAAACAGCGCATAGAGACGTTGTTTGATCTCCTTTGCCATAGCCTGCTTCTCTTCGGCGGTGTATTCCACCACTTCTGTCTGCTGTTTCTTGGCCGGCTGCGGGAGTTTGTACTTGTTGGTCAGGAAGATGACCAGGGAGATGGCCATTGCCAGCACAGAAGCGATGAAGGAGAAGTGCACACCCTGGTTGAACACGGTGATATAGTCGGAGCAGAAAGCGGCGGTGTCGGTGAAGTTGTAACCGCTTTGAAGCACGCTCTGCATCGTCTCCGTGAACTTCTGGGTTTGCTCACCGTTGGCGAGGAACTGGTGGCAAAGACCGGACATATCGGCATTATAGACCAGGTGGTGGGCTTTGAGCCACCATTCGCGGAGGAACGGGGCGATGAACGGGGCGAAGAAGCCGCCGATGTTGATGAAGACGTAGAAAATCTGGAAACCGGAGTCGCGGCGATCCTTTGCCTCAGCGAGAGCCTCGGGGCCCTTCTTGGCGGCCTCAGCCTCGAACTCGTCGTACAGTTTGCCGACGATAGCCTGGAGGTTGCCTTTGAACAGACCGTTACCGAAGGCAATGAACAACAGGGCCATACAGGTGATGATGAGGATGGTCGTCCAGCCAGCGCCACTGTCAAGGATAGCACCTTCGGCCGTCTTGCTGAACAAGGGGATAGCCATCACCACATAGCCGATAGCCATAATGATGAGACCCCACTGGATGGTCTTGTTGTAGTTTTGGGTTCTGTCGGCGATGATACCGCCCACCAAACTCAGCACATAGATGCCGAAGTAGAAGACGGAGTAGATGACGCCGGCGGTGCCATCGGGCAGACCGAACTTGGAAACGAGGAAGAGCAGCAGCACGGCGTTCATAATATAGTAGCCGAAGCGCTCGCCCATATTGCTCAAAGCGGCGGCAATCAAACCTTTCGGATGATGCAGCCTGGCTTCACGCACATAATAAATCAAAAACGGTATGATGACAATCGTACCGATAATGCAAATTAGTAAAGCAGTACTCATATTTTAAGAATTAAAGATTAGTTTTACAGATACTGGTTAATCTTCTCAACGATGAGGTCCTTGGGAACGAGGCCCACGAGGCTGTCCACAACCTCTTTGTTCTTGATGAAGACGAGCATCGGGATGTTCATCACGCCGAACTGCATCGCGATGTCGTTGTTCTCGTCGGTGTCGCACTTGCCGATGACGGCCTTGCCCTCATATTCAGCGGCGATTTCTTCGACGACAGGAGCCAGGTGGCGGCAGGGACCGCACCACGGAGCCCAGAAATCAATCACGACCAGCTTGTCACCATTGACAAGGGTCTCGAAATTGGAAGAGTCAATTGCTAATGCCATAGTGTATTTCTTTGTATAATAAATAAATGGGCTTCATTTGTCTTTATTTGTCTCGCAACTTCCAAGCCGTGCGAAGCCCATTGTACACGGTTTGAAAATTACGGCTGCAAAAATATGGATTATTTTAATATGAAGGTTTTCCGCCTTGCAACTTTTCAACTAATTCATTAAAAAAAACACTCATTATTTCATTTGTCCGCTCCGCCGCGCGGACATCCCAAAACTCCCCTTCCCTGGGGAAGGGGTGGCCGATAGGCCGGGGTAGGGGTATAGTAGAGACGCGGCGCGCCGCGTCTCTACATTCGGCAATTTCATATGCCTGTGTATATTTGAAATTTATGTATCTTTGCACCCCATTTTCAGGAATATTATTATTAACAAATAACTTAAAAAATATGCCGCAAATATCCAAAAAGGGGCAAACGATGCCCTCCTCCCCCATCCGTAAACTGGTCCCTTTCTCTGACGCTGCCAAGCTGCGCGGGATCCACGTGTATCACTTGAACATCGGCCAGCCCGACATCGAGACGCCGAAGGGCGCCCGCGAGGCCGTCAAGAACGCCGACATTCCCGTCATCGCTTACACCCACTCGGCCGGCAACCTCAGCTACCGCAAGAAATTAGTGGAATACTACCACAACGTGGGCATTGACATCACCCCCGACGAGATCCTCATCACCACTGGCGGCAGCGAAGGCCTCCTTTTCGCCTTTAACAGCTGTATGGACCCGGGCGACGAGATCATCATCCCCGAACCCTTCTACGCCAACTACAACGGCTTCGCCGTCACCTGCGGTGTCGTGGTGAAACCCATCGTCTCCACCATCGACAATGGCTTCGCACTGCCTTCCATCGAGGAGTTCGAGAAACTCATCACCCCGAAGACCAAGGCCATTATGGTGTGCAACCCCAACAACCCGACGGGCTACCTCTACACCGAAGAGGAGATTCGCCAATTAGGCGAAATCGCCAAGAAACACGACCTCTTCCTCTTTGCCGACGAGGTTTATCGTGAGTTCTGCTACGACGGTGTCAAGCACTTCTCCGTGATGCAACTCAAAGGTTTGGAGCAGAATGTGGTGCTCTTGGATTCCGTTTCCAAGCGCTACAGTGCCTGCGGCGTGCGTACCGGCGCCCTCATCACCCACAACAAGGATGTCTATAACACCGCGATGAAGTTCGCCCAGGCCCGTCTGAGCCCCCCGACCTACGGCCAGATCCTCGGTGAGGCTGCCGTTGATACCCCGAAGGAGTACTTCGATGCCGTCATCACCGACTATGTGGCCCGCCGCAATACCGTGGTGAATGGCGTGAACGCCATCCCCGGCTGCTACGTGCCGATGCCCAAGGGCGCCTTCTACTGTGTGGCCCGCCTGCCTATCGACGACTCCGACCGTTTCTGCCGCTGGATGCTCGAAGAGTTCAACTACAATGGCGAGACCACGATGATGGCCCCCGCCACCGGCTTCTACTCCACCCCCGGCAAGGGCAAAAACGAGGTGCGCATCAGCTACTGCCTCAAGGTCGAAGACCTCCAAAAAGCCGTCAAATGCCTCGAAGAAGCCCTCAAGGTTTATCCCGGAAAAACGAACTAGTTTAGAATTAAGAATGGAGAATGGAGAATTGAGAATGGAGAATTAATAGCTGAAGACCCTTAATTCCTTAGTTTCTTAGTTTCTTAATTCCCTTGTTTTCCGGTTATTAATATCAAATAAAAAAAGAAAAAAGATATATGGAACGTTTATCAAAAAGAGTCACCTCTATGGCCGCGTCGGAGACGTTAGCCATGACCGCTTTGGCCCGCGAACTCAAGGAAAAGGGCAAGGATGTCATCAGCTTGAGCATCGGTGAGCCCGATTTCAACACCCCTGAAACGGTCAAGGAGTATGCCAAAAAGGCCATCGACGATAATTTCACGCACTATCCTCCTGTGCCCGGTTATGCCGATTTGTTGAAGGCCATTAGCAACAAGTTCAAGAGAGACAACAACTTGGACTATGCACCCAACCAGATCGTGGTCTCCACGGGCGGCAAGCAGTCCATCTACCAAGTGGTGATGGCGTTAGTGAACCCCGGCGACGAGGTCATCATCCCCACCCCTTATTGGGTCTCCTACCGCGCCATCGCGGAGATGGCCGAGGGCAAATGCGTCTATGTGCCCGCCAAGTTGGAGAACGACTTCAAGATCACGCCCGAGCAGCTCGAAGCCGCCATCACGCCGAAGACCAAGCTGATGATGTTCAGCAGTCCCTCAAATCCGACAGGTATGGTGTATAGCAAGGAGGAGTTGCGCGCCCTTGCCGAAGTGGTGGCCAAGCACCCGCAAATGATGGTGATAGCCGACGAGATTTACGAGCATATCAACTTCGTGGGCCGTCACGAGAGCATCGCCCAGTTCGACTTCATCAAGGACCAGGTGGTCACGGTGAACGGTGTGGCGAAGGGCTTCGCGATGACGGGCTGGCGTATCGGTTTCATCGGCGCTCCTGTCGATGTGGCCAAGGCCTGCGGCAAGATGCAGGGCCAGATCACGTCGGCTACCGGCTCTATTTCCCAACGCGCCGCCCTGCGCGCAATGGAGATGGATCCCGCCACTTCCGAGGACATCCTCCAGATGCGCGCCACCTTCCAGAAGCGCCGCGACCTCGTCTATGACCTGCTCCAGCAGATTCCCGGCTTCGAAGTGTGCCTGCCCCAAGGCGCCTTCTACTTCTTCCCGAAGGTGAAATCCCTTTACGGCAAAAATGTGCCCGCCGACTCCGAGTTCGCCAAGGAGTACGGCAAAACCGTCATTGAGAACTCCAAGGACCTCGCCTTCTACATCCTGTTGGACGCCAACGTCTCCACCGTGCAGGGCAGCGCCTTCGGCGACGATGACTGCATCCGCCTCTCCTACGCCACCTCCGAAGACAAGCTCAAGGAGGCCTGCCGCCGTATCAAGGCCGCCGTGGAAGCGATGAAATAATACGACCTATTTCCAAAAGAATACAACGTAGAGCCGTCACATCGTGGCGGCTTTTTTTGATTTGCAGGGTGCGATGTACGACGTGCGATTTGCGACTT
>ERZ842401.1834-NODE-1834-length-29289-cov-5.292023_pt1 | contig 29289 bp, 27 predicted proteins | sample MGYA00521270_ERZ842401 | MGnify/ENA primary metagenome ERZ842401 (study PRJEB31892, sample SAMEA3878208) | bioreactor metagenome | biome: Moose rumen | place: Sweden | collected 2011-10 | study: EMG produced TPA metagenomics assembly of the PRJEB12797 data set... | reverse complement strand
AAGAAGAATCAAGTTCAAAAAAACAAATTGAAGAAAGTAAAGATGCAGAATCTGAACAAGCAACAGAAGGAACTCAAACAGAATCAAAATCAGAAGCAAGTGCACAAGAAGAATCAAGTTCAAAAAAACAAAATGAAGAAAGTAAAGATACAGAATCTGAACAAGCAACAGAAGAAGCTCAAACAAAATCACAAACAGAACCAAGTACAAAAGAAGAATCAAGTTCAAAAAAACAAATTGAAGAAAGTAAAGATGCAGAATCTGAACAAGCAACAGAAGGAACTCAAACAGAATCAAAAACAGAAGCAAGTACACAAGAAGAATCAAGTTCCAAAAAACAAAGTGAAGAAAGTAAAGATACAGAATCTAAACAAGCTACTGAAAAAGTCCAAACAGAATCAAAAACAGAACCAAGTACACAAGAAGAATCAAGTTCCAAAAAACAAAGTGAAGAAAGTGGAGACGTAGAGCCTAAACAAACTGATGATAAAACTGAATCCGAATCAAAAAAAGAAATAGAATCAAGTAAGGATGAAGAGAGAGACTCCAAAAAGCAAAGTAGGGAAAGTGGAGATAAAGACTCAAAACAAAAAGGTGACAAAACTGGTCCAAAAATAAAGAAAAAGATAGAATCAAGTGAAAATGAACAACAAAGTGAAGAAGAAAAAAGTGATGAAGAAATTAAAGTTAAAGATAATACTTCAAACAAGAGTAATATAGAAAAATCTTCAGAGAGAAAAATTGAAGATAAAGACTCGGATGAGAAAAAAGATAATGAACATAATCAAAAAGATACATCTGATAATCCAGAAAAGAATTCAAATGATCAAAATGATGGAAAAGAAAAAAATACAAATGAGAATGATCAAAATAATGATGATAGTAAAGAAGAAGATTTGAATTCACCTGATTTAGAAATACAAAATGGTAAAAACGAACAACAAGATAAAAGAGAGTTAACAAAAGATCAAAAAGAAAAATTAAGAAAATTAAGAGCCAAACTTAAAGAATATGATGATAAGAAAAGAAAATTAGAAAAAAGTAAAAGATATAAAGTTACGAAGAAAAAACTACATAATAGTGAAGAAAAAGAAAAAGAGTTAGAAGAAAGAGATTATAAAACTAGTGATAAAACAAATCAATTTTTAAAAGAATTAGAAAATTTACCCGATTTTAATGAAAAAAATCGTGGAGATGGATATAGTATTGATGCTGACGGATATACAGATGTCCCTGATAGTATAATAAGGACCTTAATTACAAAGTTTTTAAACCAAAGGTTTTGTAAAAAAAATACAGATTTAAATGTTAGATCTAATTCATTAGAAAAAAGTAAAGGATTTCATAAATGGGAAGTTGGAGATGTTATAGTTCATTTAAAAACACATCAGATTACAAAAGTATTTGATGATAAGTATGGATATCAATATGCTGAAGGAAAAAGTGAAAATGTACCATTATCATTCTATTTTGATATGTCAGGAAGTATGAGTTCATACTCTAATCAATTAGCTGTAATTGCAATAGAATTATTAAAGAAAGATGTAAAAGTATTAATTGGCTTTAATGAAGTAGTAAATGTTCAAATAGACAAATTAAAGAAAAATATAAATGTAGAAGAATTAGCAGAATTACTAGAAAATGCTGGCGATTCATTAAAAAATGATTCAATCGCAATTTATAAAAGTATAGATGAAAGAATAGATAAATACTTAATATCAAAAAAAGCGGAAAAGTGTGTAGTGTTTACAGATTTTGATCCGAAAGATGAGGTGTGTAGATTATCACATGAAGCAGAAGTATATTGGTTTTGTTTTAAAACGAATTTCACAGAACAAGATTTAATAGACTATAACGGATTTATTTATCCAGTACAAAATATATTTGATATAGCAGATGGCCTAATAAAAGTAAATAGTAAAAGATTTGAGACACTTTGTTATAGTGATAACCCAAAATCATTAAGGAGGAAAAAATGATAACAGTAAAACAGTTAAAACAAGAACTTGAAAATTTAGGTTATTTATCAACAGATGAAATAATATATGATACATTTAATGCCTTATATATGTTTGAAAATGACAAAGTTGATGTAGGACAGGATATTTATGCAATATGTTTAGAAGGCCCACCAGGAGCAGGTAAAACAGAGTTTGCAGAAGTATATACAAAGCTTGCTAATAAATTATTTAATAATGTAAAAATGATATCTTATCAATGTGATGCAACTACAGGTAAAACAGAACTATTTGAAGATATTAATATTAGTGCAGCAATTAGAAATGATGCTGATAATGTCAATATACCAGGTAAATTAATAGAAGCAATTAATGAAGTAAATAAAGGGAATAGGGTAGTTTTATTTATAGATGAGTATGATAAAGCAAGAGAAGAAACAGATGCATTTATGCTTCAATTCTTACAATCAGGAAAAATTAATTCAAATCAACATGGTGACTTAGCTGTAAAAGATGAATATAAATCAAATTTACAAGTTATATTATGTAAAAATGATATGAGAGAAGAATTATCAGGACCTTTATCACGTCGTATTAGAATACTTAGACTTGATTATATGACTCCGGAAATGTTTTATACAATTGCAAAAAGAGTATTAATAGAAAAAAGAAAAGAAAATCCTGTTGATAGTGGTCTTTTAAATTTAGTTAGTTTAATGTATAAAACTGCATACGAATCAAAAGATTTATTTGATAGACTCCCTTCATGTTCAGAAATGTTAAGAGCAATATCAGATGCAGATAGACTTACTAGAATAGCAAATGCCCCACAAAATATAATCTATAAAACAATTGTAAAGAATATGTTTAAATCTATAGATGATATTAAAACATTTGAATCAGGACTTTCGCAAACAGATGAAGGAAGAAAAGTTGAAGACTTAATTAGAAAGATGAAAACGGATAATACTGACTCAAGTGAAGTAGATTTAAATACTTTGATTTCAATGGAATTATTTACAGATGAAAGTAATAAATTAGCACAAAAAACTCAAGAAATGCATGACTTAATTAAAGAATATAAAGAAAGATTTACTAATTTAGAAGCGCAAAAGCAATTAGAAATTGAACAAGCAAAAAGAAAAATTTTACTTGAAAATGGAATGTTAGTATCAACAACAGAGATACCAAATCTAATTAGAAACTTTAATGATGAAACAGCGAATGTAAAAAGAGGATATAACATTCTAGAAGAATCGTATGGTGAATGGACAGATGTCGCAGAGATAACTCTTCCAAAATTACCACATGAAAGTTTTATAGAACAACTAATTAAATTTGCAAGCCAAATGAACATAGTAATTTATGAAAATGGAATTCTTTTAAAAGATAGTGATGGACAAAAGTTAATAATTGTTGCTGATAAGGATAGTAAAAATAATTTAAGATATAGATTTATGTCAAATTATCCAGTTGTACCTTCAACATACCTAGCGTATATTTCAACATTTATGGATTTAGGTCTAAAAGTATATAACAATGAAAAGAAAAATAAAGGTATTGAAGATAATGAAGATGATTATAAATATTCAATTAATTCACTAATTTACAATGATACAGATTTAAATTGTACAGCAGTAGGTGAAAACATATATAACTTTTGTATAGATGGTAATTATAAAGATGATAAGAACAAAATAGATGAATTAATACAAACACTAAAATGTGATAATCCATCAAAGGCTTTAACAGCATCAAACATAATAATGAAAAAAGAAGATGAAAAGAAAAAAACAAAGAAATAGAAACTAAGTAAAGGAGGAATATTATAATGTTACTTCCAGGTATACCAGTAAAAAAAGTTTATAAAGTATCAAAAAAAGAAGAAAAACTTATTGATAGATTAATCGAATTAAAACTTACAAACAACGAGGAAGAAGCAATTAGAAAAATATCAAATAATAAAAAAATGATTAAATCACGTATTCTTCAATTCGGATTGGATCAAGAAGGAATAGAAGAGTTTAGGAACAATATAAAAATACCACATACAAAAAAATATAGTGCTCAGCTTTTTAACAAAATTAGAGAGAGAGTAGGTAACCCAGATTATTTTGATGGCTATTGCTCAAATGGCCATGATTATGATTATAGAGTATTTTCTAAAGTCGAGAAACTAATAAAAAAAGGAGCAGATGTTTCAGGAAAATCAGGAATAGATTTATTAAATTTTTGTATTAAGAATCAGTATAATAACACAGCAGCCCTTTTAATAAAAGGAGGTGTAAATATAGAATCAGATGATGAAACTATGAGCTCAAGTTTAAAAACTAGTATTGAAAACAATAATACTACTTCTTTAATACTCTTAATAGGACTAGGAATTAACTTAAATAAAAAAGATGAAAATAATAAAAGTGTAATAGAACTAGCAGAAGAATATTGTGATAGTGATTTTTGTGAAATTCTTTATTTGAACGGAGCATTAAAAGAAAAAATAAATGTAACACAAACAAAAAAGGAAGAAGAAAAGAATATAGATAATCAAATAGGTTTGTTATTTGAAGAAGCAATAAATAGAATGAATGAAATAAATAGTGCACCAAAAACTAAAATATTAAAATAGAGGGGTGATTACATGTTAGATTTAACATTGTTATCAGAAGAACAAATATTTGGAGATAATAAACTTGTAATATTTGAAAAATATGGAACAAAATGTGCCATAACAGATTTTGCTATTCTTTTAGGAGGTTCCGTATCATCAGATTATCATACAGATGATGGTTCTAAAAAAGATAGAACTGGATGGTGGTGGACCAAAACAAAGTATAAAACAAAATATGAAGATTACGTGCGTGCCGTTAGCAGAAGTGGTGATATAAGTTGGGGCGATGCTGATGCACGAATTGGTGGAGTTCGTCCAGCTCTACCTTATTCTTCTATCTCTACAAACATAGTGAGAGGTAGCTCTGGAATTAAGGAAATTCTTTATGGTGAATATCCACAGTGGGTAATTGATGAAAGCTATTCTCGTGAAGTAGAAAGAGCATATAATAGTGAAAATATAAAAACAACTGGAAAAAGTTATACGACTGATTCAGTTGACTTCCAAGATTATGATAAAAGTTTTAAACCAAGAAGTCATATTGAATATGAATATAATGGAGAAAAATTTATTCGTTTTGTTGGCGATTTAAACTGTAATGGAAAAGTCTTGTCTGATGGTAGAATAATTAAATCAAGAAATGTATATTGGGTCCGTGTTGAACCAATAATTTGGTTAGTTGATGAAAGGGCAAATATAGCCTTTTCAAAGCATATATTAGCGTCAGGATTGCAATTTAATAATACAAACTACTATGGATATTTTGAAAATACTGATATAAAAAGATTTATGGATAACTATCTATCAAAAGAAATAATAGCTAATGCTAATACACTTAATACAGGAGTGAATATAAAAACAAATAGTACTGATAATATTGATGACATATTTACAGAAGCAATAAATAGAATGAATGAAATAAATAGTGCTCCAAAAACTAAGATATTAAAATAGAGGAGTGATTACATGTTAGATTTTACATTACCAAGTAGAGAAGAACTTGAAGGAGAAGATAGATTAGAAGTAATTAGAAATGTTGGCCCAAAAGCAGCTGTAACAGACTATGCCATTCTTTTAGGTTGTCTTGTAAATGATGAACATCTTAATAATGAACCTAAGACCTTAGAGAATAGAACTGCAACATATTGGACAAGAACCGGTTTTTCTTTTAGCCTGGGAACAGGTGCTTATTTTATGTATGATGGAGGATGGACTAATCAATTAGAGCCAGAAATAAGATTTTATGGTGGAAGACCAATGATTGATTACTCTGAAATTGAGGACTATGTAACAAAACAAAAAATAAATAAATATGGAGTACTTGAAGTAGAGTATGGAGAGTATCCTGGAATGCTTGCTGATAGTACGGTATCAAAACAATTAGAAAAACTATATGAAGATAAGATTCTAACAAGAACAAAAAAGAAATATACATGTGATAGAACAAAGTGGCAAAATAAAGACAAAGGTTTTTCAGAGAAAAAAATAATTGAATATGAATACAATAGAGAAAAATATATTCGTTTTGTAGCAACTTCAAATAGTAATGGACTTATTCTATCTAATGGAGAAGAAGCAAAAGAAGGCAAAGCATACTGGATAAAAGTTGAGCCAATAGTTTGGTATGTAGATGAAGAAACAGATATGGCATTTTCTAAAAAAGTACTTTTTTCTGGAATACAATATGATGAATATAAAAAATATAGTGGAAGCTTCTTTAACACAAATATGAAGAGATTCTTAGATAAATGTTTTTCAAAAGAAATAATTCCTTCGAAAGTATATAAAAAAGCTGGAGATGGTATTGATTCAATATTTGAAGAAGCAATAGAACAAGTAGATAAAATAAATAATAAAGTAAAAATTAAAAATAAATCATTATTTTAAAAGCAGGAAAAATGTTAGATTTAATACTTTTATTAAAAAATCAAAAATTAGTGGGATAATAGTTTTAAATATTAAAAAATGAATGAAATAAGAAATAATACAAAAGTAAAGGTACTAAAATAGGAGGGGTTAGATGATAAATTTAGAGCTTCCATCAAAAGAGCAAATAGTTGGATTAGCAGTTTTTCATAATAATCCAAAACTTTCTTCCATAGTAAAGTATGGTAGAAAATCTACCGCAACTGATTTTGCAATTCTTCTTGGTGAATCAGTAATTGACGATTATGCAATTGATGGAGGAGGATTAGAAAATAGAACTGGATGTTATTGGCTAAATGATTATCCAAAAGTAATTTCATTTGATGGATTATCAGCTCCATCATCATTAGTAAATATGCGTTGCATTGGATTACGACCAACCATGAGATATTCTTCTATAAAAGATAATTCAATTGAGATAAATGATGATGAAGTTTTATTTGGAGAATATCCACAAATGATTGCATCTAGTAATGTATCAAAAAGATTAGAACTATTATATGAATTAAAAGATGAAAACTTAAAAATAACAGGAAAAAAATATACAACAGATTCATATAGTGATATTCCTGCAAGACATAATGATCAAAAAGCATTTGAACCAAGAGAACATATTGAATATGGATATAAAGGAGAAAAATATATACGCTTTGTAGCAGATGAAGACAGTAATATCGTTTTATCAGATGGAACAAAAGTAAAAGCTAATGAGGCATATTGGATAAAAGTAGAACCAATAGTATGGCTAATAGATAAAGAAAAAGATACAGTAATATCTAAAAAAACACTATTATCTGGACTAAATTTCATTGATAAAAATAGTTATTCAGGAGATTATCAAAATACACCAATAAAGAGATTCATGGATAACTACTTATCAAAAGATATACTCATTAAACAAGTTAATCAAAAGACCAATATAATAATTAATGATGAAGATTTTGATAGTATATTTGAAGAAGCAATAAAGAGAATGAATGAAATAATAAGTGATGAAAAGAAAAAAATACTAAAATAGGAGTGATCATATGTTAGATTTAACACTTTTAACAAAAGAACAAATATTAGGGGATAATAGTCTTGAAGTATTAAAAAAATATGATACAACCTGTGGTATAACAGATTTTGCGATTCTTTTAGGTGGTTTTGTATCACCAGATTATCACACTAGGGAAGGAAATAGCCTAAAAAATAGAACTTGTTCCTGGTGGAGTAAAACACCAGATGAATATGGTGAAATATATGCTGTTACTAGAAACGGTCAATTTGATACAGCAATATCTACTAGTCGACTTGAAAGTATTCGACCCACAGTAAAATATTCTTCTATTTCAAATGGACAAACACAAGAAAATAACGGAATAAAAGAAGTAATTTATGGAGAATATCCACAGTGGGTAGTAGATCAAGATAACTCTATAATTCTAGAAAAGATGTATAATAATGGAAAATTAAAAACTACAGGAAAAAGTTATACAACAGATTCAGTAAACTATTTAGACCGTTCAGAAAATTTTAAAGCACGTTCTTATATTGAATACGAATACAATGGAGAAAAATTTATTCGATTCACAGGTAATTCAAACTGTGATGGTAAAACCTTATCTGACAGAAGAATAGCAAAAAAAGATGAAGTGTACTGGGTTAAAGTTGAACCATTAGTATGGTTAGTAGACGAGATAGAAGATGTAGCATTTACAAAATATGCAATAGTAGCTGGAGTAAAATTTAGAGACAGAGACAATGAAGAAAAAACAGTTGAATTTGAAAGTTCAAATTTGAAATGGTTTCTAGATAAATATTTATCAAAAGATATTTTAACGCTTAAAGAAAAAAATCAAATTAGCTCTACAACTGATGACATAGATAGCTTATTTGAAGAAGCAATAACACGCATGAATGAAATAAATGAATTAGGAAAACAAAAAAGTAAAATATTAATGTAGGTGAAAAATTGATAGATTTAAGATTTTTAACAGAAGAAGGAATAGTAAAAATGGAGGATATATCAAATAATAGTAAATCATTAATAAAAATAAATAGGTGCCATAATGGAAAAAATAAATGATGACAAAAATATATTGAAAATACATGGACTTGATAAAGAATCTATGAGTGAATTTAGAAATAAAATTGAAACAATAAGTGAAGATAATCAAAATAAATTAGGTAAACAAATTTATAGGCTAGTTAGTGATTACTTTTCCAATCAAGAAGAAGTTTTAAAGTTAATATTACAAGGTGCTAATGTAAATATAACTGATAAAGAAAAAGCAACAAGTCTTCATGTTTGTGCATATTATAAAAAGTTAAACTCTGCAATACTTCTTTTAAGAGCAGGAATAGATTTTAATAAGAAAGATAATGAAGGAAATACAGCACTTCATTACTGTGCAGAAAACGACTTTTTAGAATTACTTGAAATTCTATTTCTAATGGGAGCAAATATTAATGAAAAGAATATATATGGTGAAACACCACTAATGATTGCAGAAGAAAACAAAAGTAAAAAATGCCATAAAAAACTTATCGAAATGGGTGCTGTAGATGTTTTAAAAGGAGAAACAGAAAAAAATACTGAAAATATTGATGCTATATTTGAAGAAGCAGCAAAAAAATTAACTAAATCAAAAAAATAAACAAGAAACATTAGGTGATAATAATGAAAGAATTTAGATTACTAAGAGAAGAGGAATATCAAGATAACAAAGATTTCCTTAAAACAGATAATCCCTTAACAGATTTAGCAATTTTAACAGGAGCTGAAGCATATTACTATTATTCAAATCTCTATGAAGAAAATATTGCTATTCAAGATGGCTTTTATTGGACTGAGTGGGAAGAATCTTATAAAGAAAAGATAGTAACTATTCTAAGTGATGATTTACAAACATATGAAAAGAGAAAAAATGATGTTGAAGTAGCAGTAAGAATTGTAATGGATTATGACTCATTAGATGATGTATATACAAATGGACAAGTAATAATAGACAAAGAAAAAGGAAAAGTAGAATTTGAATATGGATATTATCCACAGACAGCAGCACCTAAAGAAATTAATATATTGAAAATATTAAAAGAAACTCAAAATTATTATACAATTTATAAAAAAAAATATGATAGTGCTGGAAATTATATATCATCTACAAAAGAAAAACTTAAAGTATATGAATATAATGGAAAAAGATATGTTAGAGTAGCGGCAGACTCGTTTCATAATGATAGAATGTATTTAGAAGGAGATTTTAAACTTTCAGATGGTTTATTCTATAATAATGGAGAATTTGTCTTTCTAGAAGTTAAACCAATCAAATGGATATATAACACAAAAACAGGTTTAATAATTAGTAAAAATTTATTAATAGCTGGAATTGATTATGATAATATAAAAGAATTCTTAAATGAAGATTTTGTAAAAGAAATAAAACAAGATTCAGTATTTTATTATAAAAATGAAGGAAGTCTTGATTTAAGAAAAATAGAGTATGAATCACTAATAAAAGAAATTGATAAGAAAAATTTTGAAGAAAGCTCTGAAGAACTAAAAAAAATAATTAAAAGAATTTCAAAAGAAAAAAGTGATTATTATGGGAAATATTTAATTGATTTTCTAGAAAAATATGATTATGATGATTGGAATGATTGGGATATTCTAAGAAATTTTATACGCAAAGGAACAAATGTTAACAAAAAAAATAAAGATGGATTAACACCAATTATGATATGTGCTATAAAAAGATATGAACATGCTTTCGAAGATTTGCTTAAAGCAGGTGCTGATGTAAACGAAAAAGATAATGAACTAAATACATGCGTTATAATATGCACTGAGCACAATAGGATAGAAATGCTTAAATTATTAATACTTTTAGGTGCTGATATAAATAGCAAAAATAAAAATGGAGAAACAGCTCTAATGATTGCAAAAAAATTTAATAATATAGAATGCTTTAAATTATTATTAGAAAGTGGAGCACACATAAATATTGATAATAATAACGGGAAAACACCAAATGAAAATATTGTAATAGAATCACAATTACAAAGCGATGGTGACATATTTGAGGAAGCACTTAAAGACTTGAAATTTTCAAAGAAAAAAGAAAAAGAAAAAAGAATTGTATATAGAAAACTACCATTATATTTAAAATAAATAAAACAAAAGTACTAAAATAGCAGGGTGATAATATGATAAAAGCAAAATTATTAAGTTCTGAAAGTTTATATTTTAAACCAATTGATTTAGTAAAGACTTTTGGAATAGAAGCAAAAGCAACTGATTTTTCAAATTTATTAGGTAAAAATACATGCGAAGAAGTATTTTATTATACATCAAGTTGTGATACTAATAATGTTATTTGTATTTTTAAAGATGATAAAAGAAATGAGAACATAACTCAATTTAAAAAAAATTATTCGCATGCAGGAATAAGACCAGTAATAGCTTATGATAAAATAGCTTTTTCGAAAAGAAAATTAGATGATAGTATAATTAATAAAAACTTTTATATAGTTGAATATGGTGAATATCCACAAGATGCAGTTTCTGACAATATAGAAAAAGAACTTGAAGAAAATTATAAAAACAAAAATTTATCCAAAACGGGAAGAACATACACAATAAATGATTATAAAACTACATTACATGGATTAGATACTGGAGTTTTTAGACAGTTGGAAGAATATGAATATAATGGCAAATGTTATGTAAGAGTTAAAGCAAATCCACATTCTAGCTTTGATTCAAATTTTATTACGTTATCAAATGGAAAAAAATATGAATCTGGTGAATATGTTTGGATAGAAGTTAAACCAATAACATGGTTTATAGATGAAAGAAATAGACTATTATTTAGTGAAAAAATATTAATATCAGGAATACCATTTGCGAAAAAATCATTATTATCTGAAGATATAAAAATGGTAGATTATGAAAGTAGTATGATTAACTCCTTTTTAAATAATAAATTTATAGTTGAAATTGAAAAAAGAGCAAGGATAAAAAGTGTAGTTAGTATGGAAAATAATTTCGATAATATATTTGAAGAAGCAATACAAAGAATGAATGAAATAAATGGTTCTACAAAAGTAAAAAAATTATAAATAATATAAATTCGATATCATTTGACTTAAATGATATTTTTTTTTACAATTTAATTAGGTGATTAGCGTGTTAAATAAATCAAGGGCAATAGACAGATTATTAAGAGAAAATCCAAACCTTGGAGAAAGAAGATTTGGACTTCCAGATATAGGTAAAAGACATGACGGAGAAAAATTTAATCCAACAGTGCAAAAAATATCTGATGCAATAGAATTTTATGGATATGGAATAAGAGACGAAAATATAACAGAAATACCAGACATAGATTTAGGTGGAGGAAACCCATTAAAATATAAGCCATTTCCTCTTTCGATAGAAGAAATGAAAAAATCATTAGATTCAGAATTTTTACATCGTTATCCTTATACAGAAGGAGACGACAACATTAGAAAAGAACTACTTGCATATTTAGAAAAAGAAGGCTTTATAAATGATACTCCATATTCATATAGTGATATAGATGATAAAGGATTATCCGTTCACAACATTACTTTCTTACCATCGACTTCGATAATATTTAACATTATAATAAATATAATTTCAAAACCAGGAGACGTAGTATTAGTACCAGGACCTAATTATGGTCTATTTACAATAAGAGCAGAAAGAGCAGGAGCAGAAGTTGACTTCTTACCATTAGAAAAAGAAGATAACTATCTAGTTAATCCAAGAAAATTAGCAAACAAAATAGATGATATTAATGAAAGCATTCAAAAAGTATATCACAGAAGAAAAGGATATGTTCCAAGAGTAGTAGCTTTTCTAAATGCAAATCCAAATAATCCAACTGGAAAAGTAATGGGAGAAAAGCAAAAAGAATTACTTAAAGAAATAGGAGAAGTTTGTTTAAAAAGAGGAGTATTTGTAATAGATGATTTAGTATATAGAGATATAACATTTGATGAAAATAACATAGCTAAACCTATGGCTACGATACCTGGAATGTTTAGAAATACAATATCATTGTTCGGATTATCAAAAAGTTATGGATTAGCAAGCCTAAGAGCTGGCTTTGTAGTAGCAGATGAAATAATAATAAGAGAAATAATAAATAGAACTTTTCAAGAAATGGATTCATCACCTGATATAGTTGGAAGAGCTTTAAAAGGAGCTTTCAATGCATCAGAAGGAAGAGAAAAAGTATATAATGAATACTTTAAAGATTTAAGAGAAAAATACATATACAAATATAACTTATTAAAAGCATTAGTAGATGGTATTGAAACTGTAGATGAAAAATATAAAGATATAATTTATAAAAATGTAGAAGAAATTTTAAAAGAAGATACAGATAATGTTTTAAAAGGCCTTCCATACGCTCATATCTCATTAGAAGTAGAATCAGGTTTCTTTGCAATAATTGATTTTACAGAAATGAAAGGTATGAAATATAATGGTGAAGAAATTAATACTGAAAGAGATTTACTAAAATTCTTCTATGATAGAGATAGAATTAGATTTTTAGTTGGACAGTCAATTAGCTGGCCATATAAAGATGAATTAGTAGGAAGAGTTACAACCGCACTTGATGATAAACTATTAATTGAATCTTTTCAGAAAATGAATTATTCACTTAGTCTTTTAGAAGAAAAAGATGACTACATCATTAGAAAGAATATATTAGAAGATCAAGAACAAATGGCGCACATAAAAATAGATGGTTGGAAAAATACTTATGATAAGATAATAGCATCTAAATACCTAAAAACACTTGATTATAAGAGTCAAACAGAAAGATATGTAGCAAGCTTTGATGAATATAAAGATTTAGTTTTAGTTGCAGTAAGAGAAAATGAAGTATTAGGTTATTCTTGCTATCACTATTACGATAAAGATCATAACTTTGACTCAGAACTTGTAAGTTTATACATAAAAGAAAATGAAAAAGGAAGAGGAATAGGCACAAAATTATTAAAAAGAACTATAAAAGAATTAAAAGAAAACGATAAAGATAACATGATTGTATGGTGTTTATCAGATAATAAAAATGCAATTAAGTTCTATGAAAAAATGGGTGGTAAAAAAGTAATAGAAAAAGATGCAAAGATAGGTGATGAAAAATACAAAGAATATGGATATTTCTTTGATTTTGAAAATTATAAATAAAGGAGAAGAAAATGGAAAAAAGTATAGTATATTTTACAAAGGAAATTACACCAGAATCATTAACAAGAATTTATGAAAAATTAGGTGTAGAACTAAAAGGAAAAATTGGAGTTAAAGTATCAACTGGTGAAAGAGGATCAAAAGGATATTTAAAAGCAGATTTAATTGGTCCATTTGTAAAGAAGTTAAATGGAACAATTTTAGAATGTAATACTGCTTATCCTGGAGCAAGAAATACAAAAGAGGACCATCTTAAAGTAGCAGAAGAACATGGTTTTACATCTTTTGCTGACGTTGATATTATGGATGGAGATGGAGAGTTTATAATACCAGTTAAAAATGGTAAACATCTAGAATATGATATTATTGGAGAAAATTTTAAAAATTATGACTCTATAATAAATCTAGCTCATGGAAAAGGACATGCTATGGGAGGATTTGGAGCTAACCTAAAAAATCAATCAATTGGTATAGCATCACGTAATGGAAAAGCGTATATTCATAGTTGTGGTAAAACATCTGATCCAAATGAGTGCTGGAGTGTAGAGTATGAACAAAAAGACTTCATAGAGTCAATGGCAGAAGCAGCTAAAGCAGTATCTGATTACATAAAAGATAACAATAAACAAATAGTTTATATCACAGTAATGAATGCAATATCAGTTGATTGTGATTGTGACAGTCATCAAACAGACCCAGTAATGGAAGACTTAGGAATAGTTGCATCTCTTGATCCAGTTGCTAATGATCAAGCTTTCATTGATATGTTATGGAATAGTACTGATCCAGGTCATGCAAAGATGATGGAGCGTGTTGATAGACAAGAAGGAAGACATATTACAGAATACGCCGAAGAAATAGGTTTAGGTAGTACAGATTATGAATTAATAGAAATAAAGTAGTGATATAAAGTAGTGGTTGGTGTAATATGAATGAAGTAAAGAAGGAAGCAAGGAAGAGATTAAAAGTACATTTATGGCATAGTATTGTCATATGTTTTATAGCGTCTACTATTCTAACTTTTGGTTATAGATATAATACAGAAGAAAGAATAAGAAGTTATGATTATTCAAATATTTACACATTAAAAACTTCTAATAACCTTAATATAGTAGAAAATAAACTAGAAAGAACAAGAGTAAATAATATTTCAAAAAAAATAACAAGTTATAAACCAACAAGAGGATTACTATCTGCTTATTTCAACCAAATAACAGGTACAGGTTCAATAATACTTGGAGTGTTAAATGCAAATAATGAATACTTATTTAGAAACTCTATACCATCTCTTGTAATAATGATATTAGAACTTGTCATTTATTTATTAATATATATATTTGTAATAAATATTATAACAGTTGGAAAGAGTAGATATTTCCTAGAACATCATAGTTATGAAGAAACTTCTTATGATAAATTATTATTTGTTTATAGAGTAAAAAAAGTAAAGAATGTTGCCTTCATAATGATTAAAAGAACGATACTTAGATTCTTATGGTACTTAACAATAATAGGTGGATTCATTAAACATTATGAGTACAGTATGATTCCATATATACTTGCAGAAAACCCAGAAATAAAATCAAAAGATTGTTTTAAATTATCAAAAGAAATGACAAAAGGCCATAAATTAGAAATATTTTATACTGATTTAAGTTTAATTGGTTGGTATGTATTAAGTGGTTTAACATTAGGCCTTTCAAATATATTTTATTTTAATCCATATAAAGAATGTATTTATGCTGAAATATATATGAATTTAAGAAGTAATATAAAGAGTCCTCATTTTAAAGATAAATATTTAGGAGTAGAAGACAAAAAATATACATCAGATAAATATTTCTTGCCAGAACTAAAAAGAGAAAAACTACTTAAAATAAATTATAAAGTTGACTATACTTTAGAAAATTTAATTTTATTATTTTTTGTGTTTGGTATATTTGGCTGGATATGGGAAGTTAATTACAGATTGTTTAACCATGGTGTATTTGTAAATAGAGGAATGCTTCATGGACCTATTATTCCAATTTATGGAGTAGGAGGACTATTAATAATTATTTTCTTAAAAAGATTTAGAGAAAGTCCACTTAAATTATTTATTAGTGCTTTTCTTGTATGTGGTATTGTAGAATATGGAACTTCATCTGCATTAGAAAAACTATTTAATATGAGTTGGTGGAATTATAATGGCTATTTTTTAAATATAAATGGAAGAATTTGTTTAGAAGGATTACTTGTTTTTGGACTTGGTGGATGGGTTGCAACATATTATACTGCTCCAATTCTAAATAACTTATTTAATAGAATTAAACATAAACATAAAATAATATTAATTACAATTCTTCTAAGTATATTTACAATTGATTTAGGATATTCAATTATAAATCCTAATATGGGTAAAGGAATATCTAAACCTGTAAAAGTAGAAGAAATAGCAAATAAAAAAGGAGTTAAAAAATGATAGAGTTAGATTATTATTTTCAAAATATTGAAAATTTTAGTGAAAAAGAAATATTTGAAAACTGCAAATATGTATGGGAACCTTTAAATAAGATTGATAAGTACTTAGAAGAAAAAGTTGTTAAAAATGATCTAAAAGAAAATAATGGAGTAACTGGTGAATATACAAGTATAACTGGTAATTATATAATAGGAGAAAATACTAAGATAGGAGCAAATGTTACTATTGAAGGACCAGTAATTATTGGTAAAAATGTAACTATTCAATCAGGTGCACTAATTAGACCTGGTAGTATAATAGGAGATAATGCTGTAATTGGTCATGGATGTGAAGTTAAACACTCAATTATTCAAAATAACGCTAAAGTACAAAGTTTTACTTTCTGTGGTGACTCTATTATTGGAAAAAGTACAAGAATAGGAAGTGGAACTATACTTGCTAATAGAAGATTTGATCAAAAGAATATAACTATAAAAGAAAATGATGTAAAGCATGATACAAACTTATCATTCTTCGGTGCAATAGTTGGAGATAACACAAGACTTGGAGCTAATTGTACAACATCACCAGGAACACTTATTGGCCCATATACTTGGGTACTTCCAGGAATAAGTTTATGGGGCTTTATAGAAAAAGAAAAAAGATTAATACCACAAAAAGAATATAGAATTGAAGATAATGAAAAAGTAGAATTGAATTAAGAGGATAAATATGATGTATGAAACAATTGAAGATCAAAATAAAATGTTTATTGAAATAATTAAGAAAAATAGTGATTTAATGGAAATACTTAATTATATTGAAAAGTTAAAACTTCCTAATTTTTATATTGCAGCTGGAATGGTTTTTCAAACAATATGGAATTATTATGATAAAAAAGACTTAAACTACAAAGTAAAAGATGTAGATATAGTTTATTATGATAAAGAAAATTTAGATAAAGATAAAGAAGAAAAATTAGAAAAACAAATTGAAGACTATTTTAGTTCAAAAGGTATTAACTACAAGTTTGATGTACATAATGAAGCAAGAATGCATTTATGGAAAAAAGAAAACGAAAATAATAATATTGATCAATATAAGAATAGTGAAGATGCAATATATCAGTGGATAGCAACAGCTCATGCAATTGGAATAACAAAAGAAAATGGAAAAATTAAAGTATATGCTCCATATGGTCTTAGTGATATTTTTTCTAGAACAATTAGACCAATTAAGCATAAATATAATTCAAAAGAATTATATGATAAAAAGGTAGATAGTTGGAAAAAAAGATTTGATAATTTGACAATAATTGAGTGGTAAAGATGAAAGATAATATAAGAAAAATATATATAATCGGACCAGTTGGAAGTGGTAAAACTACTCTAGCAAATAAATTATCAAAAAAATTAAATATTAAAATGTATGAGCTAGATAAAGTGGTTTGGGATGATGATAATGGTAACATTAAAAGAGATTTAGATGATATAAACAAAAGATTTAAAATAATTATAGATAAATCTTCTTGGATAATAGAAGACGTAGGTAGAAAAAAATTTAGAGAAGGTATAAAAAAAGCGGATATCGTTTATTATTTAAACCTAAATAAAACAGATATTTATAAAAGATGTATTACTAGATGGATAAAGCAAAAAATAGGAATAGAAAAATTTAATTATAATCCAACTTTAAAAGGGTTAATACAAATGCTATCTTGGGCAAAAAATGATATAAGAAATAAAGAAGAGAAAATAGAATATATAAAAAAGAATTCTAAAAAATATAAAATTTTGACAAAAAAAGAAATAAAAAAAAATATAGATTGAAGATGATAAAATGAGTGTTTATTTAAAAAAAATTAAATTAGTAGATGAGAATATGGAATTTGATATGATTACATACAAGAAAAATATTCATAATAGTTTTTATCCACTTAAAATATTTCCAGAAAAAAATTTAAAGGAAATCGAATTTGAACCAATTACAATATTTTATGGTGGAAATGGCTCTGGAAAAACAACTCTTTTAAATATAATAGGAGATACTATTGATGCCTCTAAAAGAAATTATGAAGTAAGAAGTGAATTCTTCGAAAAATACATAAATTACTGTAAGAAAAACCATGAAATGATAAATGAATATGAATGTAAGGATATCAAATTTATTTCAAGTGATGATGTATTTGATTATTTACTCGATTTAAAAGCAATTAACTCTAATGTAAATAGAAGAAAAGATAGACTAATTGATGAATATTATGAATACAAAAATACTTCATCAAGAGACTTAAATTTTGGATTAGATGATTATAACGAACTAAAAAATAAGGTTGATTCAAATAGGCAAACAGTATCAAAATATGTTAGAACAAGGCTTAGAAATAATAATGTATTACAGGAATCAAATGGAGAAACTGCACTCGATTTTTGGCAAAGTGAAATAACAGAAGACAGTATTTATATAATAGATGAACCTGAAAATAGTTTATCATCGGAAAATCAATTAAAATTAAAAACTTTTATAGAAGAATCAGCAAGGTTCTATAATTGCCAATTTATAATCGCAACACATTCACCATTTTTATTAGCTTTAAATGAAGCTAAGATATATGATCTAGATTCTAATGATCCTAAAATAAAAAAATGGACAGAACTTAAAAATGTAAAAGCATATTATAATTTTTTTAAAGAATATGAAAAAGAATTTGAAGATAATCAATAAAGGAAGTGAAAAAATGAATATACATTTAGATGAAGATATTTTCGAAGTAGTAAAAAATGAAACTAAAACAGTAGAAGTAAGAGTTAATGATGAAAAAAGAAGAAAACTTCAAGTAGGAGATAAAATAACATTCTTAAAAAGACCTGATGACATTGAGAAAATAGATGCAGTAATAGAAAGATTAAGTTATTATGATAATTTTAAATCATTAGTAGATAATTATACTATTGAGGAGATATATCTTAAAGGCTACACAAAAGAATACTTCTTAGACTTACTAAAAAGATTTTACTCTGATGAAGAAGTAGAAAAGTATGGAGTAGTTGCTATAAAATTTAAAAAAATTTAAAAAAGAACCAACAGGTTCTTTTATATTTTAAAGTTTCTAGGATAATATGGTATGCTTTCACAATTATCATTTAGAAAGTCTGATGCTTCCATCAAGTATCTTATTTCTTTTCCAACATTTTCACTTAAGTATTTTCTAAATAGTTTTAAAAAATATAAGACATCCATATTTCTATCTTTATATAATTCTTTTAAATCTTTATATTGATTAACAAATTCATTAAAAAGATTATCAATAAGGAAAAGATATAATTCTCTATCAAATATTTTCTTGTTTTTATCCAATAAAACTTTATTATCACGTGATCTTACATCATAAGAAAATTCATCAAAATCCTTAACAAAGAAAGAATTATCATTTCTAACCATCATATTAAAACATACATCATATAGAACAATATTTTTTGAAGAAATATCAGCTATATCATTTCTTGTTTTTAAAACACTACTCTCAAAATCATTTAAATCAATAGTAAGAGGATTTATATCTGCAAGAGGTTTACCAGGTATAAAGTTAGATAAATAACCAACTATTTTTCCATTTACAGAAATAACATCTTCTGCAAAAAGAAATGTATCATTATCAAGTCCCTTAAATCTTAATAAAAAGTCTTCTGTATAAGAACTTTCGTTGGAGTGTATATTAAAATCATGATAAACTTTATATACTTTATTGTCTGGTCCAAGAAAACACTCTGCTTGACTACCACTACCAATTGATTTACAAGAGCGTTTTATAAATTCGTTAAAACTTTTATATGATTTAAAAAACATAACTTCTCCTCATTTCTACATTGACCATTCGCTAATTTTTTTATCTGGCATATATTTTTTTCTAAATTGTTCTTCAATCTTAATTAATTTAGGATTATAAATTCCAACTTCATTTAAACTACGATATTTCATTACATCAATTCTATTTTCATCCTCATATATAGATAGAAGTTTTAAATCTGGATCAACAGCTAAAATAAAAAATATAATTCTATCTTCTAATGTATTTAGATTAAGTAATTTCGATTGATGAATTAAGTTATAAGTGCAAGTTGTACATTTACTATCTGGATTTACAACATAATTCCATACATTAGCCATTTTAGAAATACTTTCAAATTTTTCTTCTGATACATTATCAAATGTTTTAAATAAAGAAACTATTAAATTAATATAACTAGAATTATCTTGTCTAACATCAGTAAACAATTCATTAACAAATTTAAAATAATAATCCTTTTCAGCATCTAATAAAATTTTACTAAAGAACCCCATTTCTTTTCTTATAATACTTTGTTTATCTTTTTCTGAAAGATTATTATTACACTTTAAATAAGTTGTAAACATCTTGCAACTAGGATCTAAACAAGAAATAACAAAAGTAAGAAATTCATCATATGTAGGAATATATCCTAAATATTCATCTCTAGTAGATATAAGTTTTTCTCTTCCTAATTGAGTAGAAAGATATCTTAAAACAATAATATAGTTTTGAGATCTTATCTTTCCATAGTTAGAATACAAAAAAGAAGTAGATAAATTAGAAATGCGTTCTTTTTGAGTATCTGTTATCTCTTTAAATTTGTTATATTCTTTACTTAATTTAGTATGATCCTTAAATATTTTATTTTCTAAATATAAAACATTTTCAATATTAAAATGTGATTCAAATTGCATAAAAGTAACCCCTTTTTAATAAATATATGAGTAACTATTATATACAAAAATTTATAAAAATCAATATATAAATTGTTTTATTAAATAAAGTATTGTATCATATGTAAAAAGGAGATAATATGATTTATACAAGTAGTTATAAGAATAGTAGAACAAATAAATATAGAACAGTATCTATTTCAAAAGATAAGGGAAGAGATGCAGAATATGATGGAGATTATGATTTAAGACTTGCTCCACTAGAAAGTTTCTTCAGAATCTGGAAGAATAATAGAGGAATAATACCTGAAAGAGAAAATACAGAATATTATATAAATGAATTTTATTATCAAGTATTAAAAAAACTTAATCCAGAAGAAATCTATAAAGATTTAGATAACTCTATACTTCTTTGCTATGAGGATAATACAGAGTTTTGCCACAGACATTTAGTAGCAGCATGGTTTGAACTTTTTTTAGGAGTAGAAATAAAAGAAGTAAATGTAATAAATGATAAAATAGAAGTAGTTGAAAAACCAGAATATATAAAAGAAATGTTAGAAAAGGTAATAAAAGAAGATCTTAATATTACTGATAGTAAATTATTAATAAAAAAATAAACTTACATAAAAAATAAAAATGTGATAAAATGAATCTGTTGAGAAAATATACTAAGTCAAATTTAATTCAATGAGTAGCTTTATGCGTAAGTCCAATTGTTTAAGGACTTACGTATTTTTATGCTCAAAAAAGAGGAGGTATATTATGAAAGAAAGAAAACAAAACAAAATGGAAACAGCTCCAATGAATAAACTATTTTGGAAAATGGGACTTCCAATGATTATTTCTATGGTTCTTCAAGCACTATATAATGTCATTGATAGTATTTTTGTAACAAACATGGGAGCAAAAGGAGTAGTTGCAAATGAAGCATTAACACTTGCATTTCCAATTCAAATATTAATAATAGCAGTAGGAGTCGGAACAGGAGTAGGATTAAATGCACTTTTATCAAAATCTTTAGGGGAAAAGAATAATGAAAAGGTAAATAAAGTAGCTGGAAACGGAATATTCTTAAGTATATGTATTTACGTAGTATTCCTATTATTTGGACTATTTGCATCTAAATGGTTTATAGAATTATTTGCTCACTCTAATAAAGAAGTAATAACTATGGGAACATCATATTTAAAAATATGTACATGCTTTTCAATAGGAGCAATAGGTTTTACAGTATATGAAAGATTTCTACAATCAACAGGAAAAACAATGTTATCAACAATTGCACAAATATCAGGGGCAATAACTAATATAGTTTTAGATTATGTATTTATCTATCCACTAAATATGGGAGTAGAAGGAGCAGCTTGGGCAACAATAATAGGACAAATAGTATCACTTTTAGTAGCAATGATATTTCACTATACAAAAAATAATGAAATTGATGGAAATATAAAATATATAAAACCGGATATAAAAATAATAAAAGGAATATATGGAATTGGTATTTCAGCAGCACTTATGCAAGCATTATTATCAGTAATGATGGCTGGTATGAATAAGATTTTATTAAATGCAAATGTAAATCCAAGTATACTAGTAGGATCATTTGGAATATATTATAAAATACAGCAAATAGCACTTTTCTCAGCATTTGGATTATCAAATACAATTATTTCAATACTTTCATTTAATTATGGAATGAAAGATAAAAATAGAATAGACGATGCAATAAAATGTGGTATAAAAGACAGTATAATTGTGACACTTATTTTAACAATTATATTTGAATTGTTTGCGGGACCAATTTCAAGTTTATTTGGACTAGCTGGAGGAACATCTAAAGAAATAATTAAAACATGTTCATTAGCACTTAGAATAGCAAGTATGGGTTATATATTTATGGGAGTATCAATTTCAATACAAGGAGTACTTCAATCAATAGGATATGCTTTAAGACCACTAATCATTTCATTATTAAGGCTTGTTATATTTGTATTTCCAGTAGCATACTTTTTCACATTATCAGATAATGTATTAAATATTGTATGGTGGACTTTTCCTATAGCAGAATTTATAACATCAATTATATCAGTTCTAATTTTAAAAGATTCTTATAACAAAAAAATTAAAGTTATTTCAAGTAAAAAAGAAAATAAAGAAAATATAGTAATAGCTATATCAAGACAACATGGTACAAATGGAAAATCAATTGCAAAGAAATTATCTAAAAAGTTAAATATAAAATACTTCGATAAAGAAGAAATAAAAGAGTTTGCACTAAAAAATAAAATAATAGCTGATGAAATGTCAGAAAGAGATGTATATGATAACTTTTTATCACTTGATGTAGACAAAGAGGCAATTATTAATCAAAATAAAACTATAAAGGAAATCGCAAAAACTACGGATTGTATAATAGTAGGAAGAGCAGGAGATTATATTTTAAAAGATAATAAAAAAATAATAAAAGTATTTTTATATGCACCTCTTGAATATAGAATAAATAATATCGAAAAAATGTATAAAGATTCAAGAAAAGATGCGATAAAAAATATAAAGAAGTCAGATAAATCAAGATCAACTTACTATGAATTAGTATCAAACCAAAAATGGGGAGATAAGAGTAATTATGATATTTGTCTAGATGTAAGTATTGGTGAAAATAAAGTAGTAGAAATAATATGCAGTTTATTAGATAAAAAAGGTAGATAATTCTATCTTTTTCTTTTTGAAAAAAAATATACATGCTATAATAAAGAAAAAAGTAAAGGAGTAGTGTGTATGAAATTAAGTAAAGGAAAAATAATTCTAGCAATAGTTGTAATTTACTTTGCAGTATTTGCAGTCATCAATGTTAATAAAGAAAAAAATGTTAATAAGGAAATGATTGACAAAGTAGTATATGTAACAGATGGGAAAGTTGATTCAAAAAATGAAGGAAAACTAGTTTTAGTAAGTGGTAAAATTAGTTATGATAACTTAGTTAGTTTTATAGAACTTAATGATAGCTTTGGAACAATTAAAATAAATAGAAAAGTAGAAGATTATATAAAATATTATGATGAAGATGATAAAGAATATAATTATGAGTGGAAAGAAAGAGAAAAACCATTAGAAAATTCAGATAATGATTATCTAAAACAAATATTATCAGATGAAAAAATATCAAAAGTAAAAATAGGTGAATATGAACTTGATGATAAAGGATTAAAACTAATTCCAGCTGATAAATATTATGCAAAACAAGATAGTATCGGAGATTTAACAACAACTGGAATAGATTATACAAGAGATCCACATGAAGAAAATTTAAAAGTAGGAGATATTAAACTTACTTATAAGTATTATGATATTGAAAAAAATCCATATATATCTATTTTAGCAGTTCAAAAGGGTAATTCATTTGTACCATATGAAGTTGATAAGAAAACAGAAGTATATGAAGTATTTGTTGGAAAAGTTGATAATAAAGAAAAACTAACTAAAGAGCTCGACTTAAATGTTAAAAGAACAAAAAAAGGCAAAATACTATTTATTATAATGATAATAGGATTAGGAGTATTCTTCATTGTTGATGCTAAAAAAGGAAAAAATAAATGAAAAAAAGTTCAGGAATAATAGCTTATAAAATCGAAAATCATGTATTAAAAGTATTACTATGTCACTTTGGAGGTCCATATAAAAGAAACTTAGATATAGGAGGATGGACACTTTCAAAAGGTGAAAAAGATGAAAATGAAAAACTAATTGATACAGCAATAAGAGAGTTTAAAGAAGAAACAAATTTAGATGTAAAAACTGAAATAAATTATTTAAAAACAAAAAAAGTAAGTAGAAGAAAATTAGTAATAATGTTTTATACAAACTCTGATTTTGATATAACGGGTTGTAAGAGTAATACATTTGAAATTGAATATCCAAAAGGATCAAATAAAAGAGAAACTTTTAGTGAGATGGATAAATATGAATGGATGGATATAAATACAGCAAAGAAAAAAATTATAAAAAATCAATTATTCTTTTTAGAAATATTAGAACAAACATTAAAGAATAAAGGAGAAATATAATGAATTTAAAAGAACTTAGTAATGAAGAGTTAAAAAAATTAGTATTAAATAAAAAAGTCGAAGTAAAAGATATTGTCGATTCAGGCATTTGTCCAACGTGCTTTGATAGAGAAAATGACCATGTATTATATGGTGATACAAAAGATAAAATGATTTATGAAGATGATTATTTTGAGTGCTTTTTAGTTGGCAATCCAAGAGCAGAAGGACATACTGCTATTTCTACTAAAAAACATTTTAAAGATATGACGGAAATTGATAATGAAACATGTACTAAAATTTATCTTCTAGCAAAAAAATTAATGATTATCTTAAAAGAAACATATAAATCAGAAAGTGTATATCTATGTACTATGTGTGATGGACCAATGAATCATTTTCATGTTCAATTAATGCCAAGATATTCATTTGAAAAAAGAGGATCAAAAAACTTTGTTAAACCAAGAGGCGAATATAAAGAAAATAAAGAAAAATTAGAAGAATTAAGAAGAAAAATGTCACTAGGAGAATAGTTTTATGGTTGACGTATCTATAATTTCAATAGAAGAATTTAAAGAAAAAATATATAATGATTATGAAAAATTATTCCCAGAAGAAGAACAAAGAGACTGGGAGATAATTGAAGAAAACTATAATAAAGGAATTGAACAATTTTATAAAATAGCTTTAGATAATAAAATAATAGGTTTCTTAATGCTTGAAAAGATAAAAGAAGAATATCCATATTATTTAGATTATTTCGCTATATACAAAGAATATCAAAATAAAGGATATGGATTTAAATCAATAGATACATTAATTAATAAAGTAATAAAAGAAAATGATTTAATTGGAGAAATAGAAAAAGAGAATGAAAATGAATTAAACACAATAAGAAGAATGAAATTTTATGATAGATTAGGATTTAAAAAAATTAATTCAGAATATTTACTGTTTAATGTTTTATACACGCCTATTATTAAGACAAATAAAAAAGAAGTAAATAAAGAAAAACTTGATAAAATATTTTTTGAATATTATAAGATTAATTCAGGTAATTACAACTTTGAAGAAAATTGCAAATTATTGAAATAAAGTAGTAATATGAGGTAAACTATGAAATATATTAATTATTATATATCAAATACTGAGGGAAAAAGTAATTGTGTAATAAGATCTTTTTGTAAGCTTTATAAAGAAAAATATGAAGAAGTATATAATGAATTATTAGAAATAATGAAAGAATTAAATTGTAATTCATATAATGATGTAGAAGTTTTTGAAGAATACATGAGAAAAAGAAATACAAAACAAATTGATTTTAATAAAGGTACAAAAATTAAAGACTTAAAATTAGATAATGGGGAATATATAGTATTTTGTACAGATAAAAATAGTTTTTATCACATGGTGCCAATTATTAATAATATACTATATGATAAAGATAAAGAAAGTTTAAATCTATATACTATAAAGATATACAAGAAAATAATAAAGGGTAATAAGTAGAATTAACTTATTATCTTTTTTTTTACAATGTATGTTATAATAAAAAAGTATAAATGAAAGTTAAGGAGTAGTAAAATGATTTCAGTAGTAATACCAGCATATAATGAAGAAAATGCAATAGAAAAAACAATTAAAGAAATAGAAAAAGTAATGAAAAAGAATAAAATAGATAAAAATTCTGAAATCATTGTTGTAAATGATGGCTCAACAGATAATACGGGGAAAGTGGCAAAAAAATGTGGTGCAATTGTTGTGAATAATCCATCTAATATGGGTTATGGTTTTTCGTTAAAAAGAGGAATAAAAGTTGCAAAAAATGAAACAATTGTTATTACAGATGCAGATCTTACTTATCCCTTTGATCAAGTGCCTAAAATGTTAAAGAAGAAAAAAGAAGGATTTGACTTAGTAGTAGGAGCAAGAACAGGAAAATATTATAGGCAAAGCATATTTAAAAGTTTCTTAAGAAAAATGATGAAATTATTAGTTGAGTTCGTTTCAGGAAAGAAAATAAAAGATATAAACTCTGGCCTTAGAATATTTGATAAATCACTAGTTACACAGTATTTTCCAAGATTATGTGATACATTCAGTTTTACAACATCACAAACACTTGCTTATCTTATGAATAATCATTTTGTATGTTATGTAGATATTCCATATAACAAAAGAATGGGAAAATCGAAGATAAGATTATTTAGAGATACTATTAAATCTTTAAAATATATATTAGAATCATGTGTATATTATAATCCATTAAAAATATTTACACTCTTATCAATAATATTAATATTTTTTTCAATAATAGGTTTTATTTTTTCACACTTTGCAGATATACATGCAGGATATATTTTAGGAATAGGTGGTTTGCTGTTATCAATAGTAGTTTTTTCAATAGGACTACTTGCTGTTATACTAAAGCAAATTATGGATAAGAAAAATGGATAGGATAAAAGAATTATTTAATAAGCATAAAGAGTTTATAAGTTATGGTTTCTTTGGAGGAGTAACAACACTTTTACATGTAGCACTATTCTGGATTCTAACTAAAGTTGGTATTAAATACTATATAGCAAATATAATAACTTTGATAACTATAAAGGCTTTATCATATTTTGTAAATAAATTATTCGTATTTAAAACTAAGTGTAAAGATAAAATAGAATTATTAAAAGAAGTAACTAAATATATATTTTCAAGACTTTTCACAATGGTAATTGATTATTTTGGATTAATATTATTAGTTGAAGTATTTAAGATAAATGAATTGATTGGAAAAATGATAGTATTAATACTAGTAGTAATAATTAATTATTTTCTATGTAAAAAATATGTATATAAAAAGGGTGAAGTAAAATGAAAAAGATTAAAGACTTTGTGAAAAAATATTGGTTTATAATTTCAATAGTAATATTAAGTTTACTTAGATTTTTGTTTACATATCGTTTACCTAGCTTTTATTTAAGTAATATGAATTATGATGATAATTTAATGATAGATAATTTGAACTCACTTTTAGGAAAAAGTTATTTAGGTGTAGTTTACACAAAAAAAACATTGATAAAAGGAATGCTTTTTCCATTTTTACTAATGATAACAAGAATTTATAAATTAAGTTATAGTAGTGTATTTACTTTATTATACATAGCATCTTCATTATTTTTCACTTTATCTCTAAAAAACATAATAAAAGAAAAAAAATACTTAATAGTTGTCCTTATAGTATTATTATTTAATCCCGTAACTTATTCACAAGATTTATTTCAAAGACTATATAGAAATAGTATTTCAATCACAGAATTATTATTTTTCTTAGGAGCCTTAATAAAAGTAATTTTTTGTAAAAATAAAAAAATATTTAATAATATTTTGCTTGGAATTTCGTTATCATTCATGTTTTTAACAAGAGAAGATAACATTTGGACATATCCAATATTAATGTTTTTAATAGGATATAACATATTTAAAGAAAAAAGAATTAAAACGGTAATAATAAGTTTAATCCCAATAGTTATACTTTATGGAGCACTTAATTTAGTTTCTTATATAAATTATAAACATTATGGAATATATACTTATAACGAAATACAAAAATCAGAATTTCATAATACATATAAGAAAATTCTACAAATAAAAGATGATGAAAAAATAGAAAAAGTAGCAATACCCAAATCAACATTTTATAAACTGGTAGATAATACATCTTCATTTGGAGTGTCAAAGAGTGAAATAGATGATTTTTATAAAAAATATGCAGGAACAAATGGAGAAATATATAACGGAAACATAATTTGGTATTTTAGAGATATAGTAGATCGCAATAAGCAATTCGTAACAGGAAAAGAAAGCGAAAAATATTATAAAAAATTAGGAAAAGAGATAGATATACTATTTGAAAAAGGAATATTAGAAAAAGAATTTACAATGCCCTCATCTTTTATGAGTGTACCTACAAAAAAAGAATTTAAAAAGTTACCAATCAATTTGTTTAAAACAATAGCTTATACAACGTCATATAAAAATATTAAGACAATGACAAACACAGTAAAATATGAGTATGATAAAAAAGTAGAAGCATATTACTTTGAATATGAAGATTACCACCATACTATAAATATTACAAAAAAAAATCCCATATTTATTGAAATAATAAGATTAATATACAAATATTTAACAATTATAATGAGCATCATATGTTTATTTATATATTTTAAAAATATATTAAAATTTGATAATTTCAGCATAATTAGTCATATATTAGTAGTTTGCTATGGATTAATTGTTGCTGGAACTGCATATACTCATACAACTTCATTTCATGCAATAAGACCGCTTTATTTGGGAAATGTTTACATACTTCAGAATAT
>ERZ842401.1833-NODE-1833-length-29292-cov-9.083251_pt1 | contig 29292 bp, 24 predicted proteins | sample MGYA00521270_ERZ842401 | MGnify/ENA primary metagenome ERZ842401 (study PRJEB31892, sample SAMEA3878208) | bioreactor metagenome | biome: Moose rumen | place: Sweden | collected 2011-10 | study: EMG produced TPA metagenomics assembly of the PRJEB12797 data set... | reverse complement strand
GCCTTATCATAGTTCCGAAGATAGAGCCGGTGAAAATGAAAGACCTGCCATCCGTTGCTCCTAAGCCGATTAAGATGGGGGATGTTCTATAAATTAAGTTGTTAATAATCAAATAATTAGTGTTCACTGATTAATCACATTTTCAAAGAACTCTTTGGCTGCGCGGTTTAGCCGTTAAGCCATATATTGAAATTTTAACGAACTATTGAATATTATTCTATTAATAAAATCGTTATCTTTGCAATCAATTAACAGAACAACCATGCGAAAAATCATCCTCATCACTGGTGGAGCACGCTCTGGGAAGAGCACCTATGCAGAGTGTCTGGCATTGCAGCACTCTCCCAAACCTGTGTATCTGGCTACCGCACGCATCTGGGACGATGAGTTCAGAGAGCGCGTGAGGCTGCATAAGGAGCGCAGAGGACCTGAATGGACGAATATCGAAGAACAGAAGTGGCTGAGCCAGCATGACATCACTGGGCGCACCGTGCTGATAGACTGCATCACGATGTGGTGCAACAACTTCTTCTTCGACCTGAAGGATGAGGTGAACGCCACGCTGGAGGCTCTGAAAGCTGAGTTCGACAAGTTCACTGCGCAGGAGGCTACCTTCATCTTCGTGACCAATGAGATAGGCATGGGTGGTGTGAGTATGAATGAAGTCACCCGAAAGTTCACCGATCTGCAGGGTTGGTTCAACCAATACGTGGCTTCCAAAGCCGATGAAGTGGTGCTGATGGTGAGTGGCATTCCTGTGAAGATAAAAGGATAAGAAGATGGTAAAATCATTTCACATAGAAGCTCCGAACGAGCAGATTAAACCGCTGATAATAGATAAGATAGACAATCTTACTAAACCAAAAGGTTCACTGGGCACTCTGGAGGAAATCGCCCTGCAAGTGGCCCTAATACAGCAGACATTGGAGCCTGCACTGAGGAAGCCTCAGAACATTCTCTTCGCTGCAGATCATGGCATCTTGGAGGAGGGAGTGAGCCCTACGCCACGTGAGGTAACTTGGCAGCAAGTGCTGCACTACACGCGTGGAGGCGCTGGTGTGAATGTGTTCTGCAACCAGCATGGCTTTTGGCTGAAGGTGGTAGATGCAGGCGTGGACTATGACTTCCAAGGTCACCCTGACGTGATAGATATGAAGGTGCGCCGTGGCACCCGCAATTTCCTGCATGAATCTGCCATGACGAAGGAAGAGCTGGAGCTTTGCCTTGAACGAGGGGCTCAGGTAGTTCGTCAGTGCATCGCTGAAGGCAGTAATGTGCTGAGTTTCGGAGAGATGGGCGCTGGAAACACGTCCGCAGCCTCTGTTTGGATGCACCTTTTCACGGCCCTACCACTGGAAAAGTGCGTGGGGGCTGGCAGCGGACTTAATCAGGCTGGCGTGCAGCATAAGCTTGAGGTTCTCCAGCAAGCCCTGCAGAATTATAAAGGAAATGGTTCTGCATTGGATATCATGACTTATTTCGGTGGCTATGAGTTGGTGATGGCCGTTGGTGCCATGCTTCAGGCTGCTGAGAGCCGCGTGCTGATATTGGTAGATGGTTTCTTGATGACGGCCTGCATGCTAGCAGCTGCACAGCTTTACCCAGAGGTAACGCGCTATGCCATCTATGGGCATTGTGGCGATGAGAGCGGCCATCGGTTGTTGCTGGATGCCCTGCATGCCAAACCCCTGCTGAGCTTGGGCATGAGGCTGGGAGAAGGTACTGGAGCCATTGTGGCCTACCCCATTGTGGAGTCAGCTCTCTGCATGCTGAATGGCATGGAAAGCTTTAAGAAGACATCCGTGACGAAATACTTTTAGAGATTGAGAATTGAAAATGAAACACCTTTTAGCCGCATTGATGTTTTTCACCCGACTGCCCTTCTGGCGCATTTGCGAGGTGCCTGCCGTTTACTTCAAGCGGGTAGTGCCACTATGGCCATTGGCTGGATGGCTCACGGGAGGCATCATGGCTGGGGTGCTGTGGCTGGCTGCTCAAGTGTTCCCGCTGAGTGTGGCGTGGATCTTAGCTATCGTTTCTCGCCTGCTAGTGACAGGATGCCTACATGAAGACGGACTGGCCGACTTCTGCGATGGCTTTGGCGGAGGAACTACGCGAGAGAAGGTGCTGAGCATCATGAAGGACTCACACATAGGCACTTATGGCGTCATCGGACTGGTGGTCTACTTCCTCCTACTGACGCAGGCATCGTACCTCGGATTGGAGAATCTGCTCCCCATCGTGGTGGTTGCCGATGTCTGGAGCAAGATGTGTGCCGCTCACATCATCTGCTTCCTTCCCTACTGCCGTAAGGCGGAAGAAGCAAAGATACAAACCATATATGACCGTATGACCTGGCAGGAGTGGCTACTGTGTATCGCTGCTGGTTTGGTGCCAGTCTTGGTATTCCTGCCACATACGCTGTTGCCAGCCCTCCTTGCTCCGATGGCAGTCTGTGCGCTGCTCATGCTGCTTATGAAACAGCGCATCGGAGGCTATACGGGCGACTGCTGTGGAGCCACGTTCCTAATAGCTGAAATGAGCTTCTACTTATGCTGCTTAGCTTTGTTGTAAACCAACGAGTTATATAATTTTGATAAAGTAAATAGTAAATATGATAATCACTCTGATCAGACATACTTCGGTAGATGTTCCAGCAGGGGTTTGCTATGGACATACAGACGTTCCATTGAAGGATTCATTCGAGCAGGAGGCTGCCGTGACTAAGAAAAATCTGGAGCCACTGGAACCTTTCGACAAAGTGTATTGCAGTCCGCTGAGCCGCTGTGTGAAGTTGGCCACCTACTGCGGCTACCCCGACGCTGAGCGCGATGATCGCATCAAGGAGCTCAACTTCGGTGCTTGGGAGATGCAGAAGTTTGATGAGATCAAGGATCCACATCTACAAGAATGGTTTGACGACTACCTGCATGTGCCAGTGACCGATGGCGAAAGCTTCATGCAGCTCTACCAGCGCGTGGCCGCCTTCCTCGATGAGTTGAGGCAGAAACCCTATGAGCATGTGGCAGTCTTCGCTCACGGCGGAGTGCTGGTCTGCGCTCAAGCCTATGCTGGCATGGTCAAGTTTGAAGAAGCCTTTAGCGCACTCACGCCGTATGGAGGGGTTATTACGTTAAACATTAAACGTTAAACATTAAACATTGTGCATGAATACAACGAAACAAAATATTAAAGGCATCATCGCATTAAGTCCGCTGGTGGTGTTTCTGTGCCTCTATCTGGTGACATCACTGCTGTTGGATGACTTCTATGCCGTGCCCATCACGGTGGCCTTTCTGGTGTCGTCTGTCTATGCTATCAGCGTAACGACCGACCTGCACCTCACCGACCGCATACACCAGTTCTCCAAGGGGGCTGCCGACAAGAACATCATGCTCATGATTTGGATATTCATCATGGCCGGAGCCTTTGCGCAGAGTGCCAAGGCCATGGGAGCCATTGATGCTACCGTGAACCTCACCCTCTCCGTGCTGCCCAGCCAGTTTCTCATCGGAGGCATCTTCCTGGCAGCCTGCTTCATCTCGGTGTCTATAGGCACCAGCGTGGGCACCATCGCTGCCCTGACGCCTGTAGCCATCGGACTGGCCGAACATACTGGCATCGACCTCGCCTACATGGTCGCAGTAGTGGTAGGAGGCTCTTTCTTCGGAGACAACCTCTCATTCATCAGCGATACCACCATTGCCGCTACCACCACACAGCACTGCCAGATGCGCGATAAGTTCCGCGTGAACATCCTCATCGTGCTGCCAGCCGCCCTCATCGTGCTTGGCATCTACTTCGTGCAAGGTTTCTCCCTGAATGCCACTGCCGAGATAGGACCTATCGAGTGGGTGAAGGTGATTCCCTACCTGCTGGTACTCATCACTGCCCTACTGGGCATGAATGTGATGGCTGTGCTGTTTCTGGGCTTGATTTCCACAGGCCTCATCGGTCTCTGCACCGATATGACCATTCTGGGATGGTTTCAGGCCATGGGCGAAGGCATACTGGGCATGAGTGAGCTCATCATAGTCACCCTGCTGGCTGGAGGCATGCTGGAGCTGATAAGGCACAATGGCGGCATCGACTTCATCATCGAGAAGCTGACCCGCCATATCAGTGGGAAGCGAGGCGCAGAGTTCACCATCGCTGCTCTGGTGAGCATGGCCAACCTCTGCACTGCCAACAACACTATTGCCATCCTGACCACCGGACAGTTGGCCCATGACATCTCCGAAAAGTTCAGTCTGAACCCCAAGCGCGTGGCCAGCATCCTAGATACCTTCTCCTGCCTGGTACAAGGCCTCATCCCCTACGGTGCTCAGATGCTGATAGCTGCCGGACTGGCTCAGATCTCGCCAGCCTCTATCATTGGGCACCTCTACTACCCACTCTGCATGGGAATTTGTGCCATTTTGGCCATTATTTTCAGGTATCCGAGAAGATTTAGCCGTTAATAATTTGTTCACCTTAAAATTTATTGCTACCTTTGCGCCCGCTATTATGGATTAGTAGCACTAGTTATCAATTTTATTAACTTAACAAAAAATTATTTTAAATGGCAACAAGAATTAGATTGCAGCGTCATGGTCGTAAAGGCTACGCTTTCTACGGCATCGTGATTGCGCACTCACAGGCTCCACGTGATGGACGCTTCATTGAGAAGATTGGTACTTACAACCCAAACACCAATCCTGCCACAGTAGAATTGAACTTTGAGCGCGCCCTGTATTGGGTTATGACAGGCGCACAGCCAACCGACACCGTTCGCAACATCCTTTCTCGTGAAGGTGTGTACATGAAGAAGCACTTGCTGGGTGGTGTTCAGAAAGGTGCCTTTGATGAGGCCGCTGCTGAGGCAAAGTTCGATGCATGGAAGAAGAGCAAGACTGCCGCTCTGGCCGCAGCTAAGACTAAGGCTGCTGACGCTAAGAAAGAGGTAAGCAAGGCTCGTTTGGAAGCAGAAAAGAAAGTAAACGAAGTGAAAGCTAAGGCTCTCGCAGAGAAGAAGGCTGCTGAAGCTGCTGCTAAGGCTGCTGAAGAAGCTGCCAAGGCTGCCGAGGAAGCTGCCGCTAAGGCTGCTGAACAGGCTCCTGCTGCTCCAGAAGCTCCTGCTGCAGAATAACAGCAGTATTTTTACAACAATTGGGATTAAAACTATAGGGTCCCCTCTGCCACCCGGCAGGGGGGATTTCTTTTGCTTAGCGTCACGCGTCACAACGTCACAACGGTTTTAGGAAGTGGTATACAGAGGGGTAAAAAATATTTACTATATATATTTATATATATATAAATATATATAGTAAAATTCTACTTAGGTCTTCTGGAGAAAAAGGGATAGGCTTCCAAAAATGCTTGTGACGTTGTGACGCGTGACGCTTGAGGGTATCCTCGTAGAAAAACCATCGCCCACGCGAGGAAAAAAAATTTACATCGGGAGCAAAAAAAATGGCCAAAAATTCGAAAACCGCAAATTAGAAGTTGTACCTTTGTAGCCGCTAAACAAAATCATATAAAGCAAATGAAGAAATTCTTATTCCTCGTTGCAACAGCAGCCATGTTCGCTGCCTGCAACAACAGCCAGAACGGCTATGTAATCAACGGCACCATTGAGGGCGCAGCAGATGGAGACAGCATCTACATCATGAACCTGAACTCACAGAACCCCGTTGCCACAGCAGCGACAGCCATCAAAGGTGGCAAGTTCACTTTCAAGGGTGTGCAGGACGTTCCTACCAACACCTATATCGCTTACAAGATCCAGGATCCACAGGCTCGCAAATATGCCAACTTCTTCCTTGAGAACGGCACCATGACTGCCTTTTTGGGTGAGGAAAGCAACTATGTGAAGGGTACGCCAAACAACGATGCCTTCGAGCAGTATAAGGAGGAGATCAAGGCCATGACCGATAAGATAGAGGCCGTGGAGGAGAAGCTGAAGGATGAATCGCTCACAGAAGAGCAGCAGAAAAACATCGAAGACCAGATTGACGGCTTAATGGACGAGTACTATGAAGTCTTCGAGCGCACCATCGACAAGAACATTACCAATCCTGTAGGCGTGAGTGTGCTGAAGTCATTCTACTACCAGATGGATGCAGATAAGTTGGCTGCAGCTCTGGATCAGATTCCTGCCGAACTGATGGAAGGCGACGAGACTCTGGCACGCATCAAGGAGGTGGTTGCCAAGCAGTTGGCCACTGCTCCTGGACAGAAGTTCACCGACTTCGCCATGAAGACCCCTGATGATAAGGACATCAAGCTCTCCGACTATGCTGGTAAGGGCAAGATCGTCTTGGTGGACTTCTGGGCTAGCTGGTGCGGTCCTTGCCGTGTGGAGATGCCAAACGTGAAGGAAGCTTATGCCAAGTACAAGAACAAGGGCTTCGAAATCGTAGGTGTGTCTCTGGACCGCAACGTGGAAGACTGGAAGAAGGGCATCGAGGATCTGGGCATCACTTGGCCTCAGATGAGCGACGTGAAGTATTGGGATAGTGAAGCCGCTGGCATCTATGGCGTGCAGGCCATCCCTGCCACCGTGCTGATAGACAAGGACGGCACCATCCTGAAGCGCGACCTGCGCGGATCTGACCTGGCTGCAGAGCTGGAGAAATTGCTGGGATAATATTACTCTAAGCCACGGATTTATCGGATTACTAGGAATTATATGCGGTAAATCCGTAGTTTTTTAAAACACCAAATCAATGAAAACAGTAAATATCTTGACATCAATGATGCTGACCGCCTGCCTTGCTGCTTGCAGCCAGCAACCTGTGAATCTGGATCATAGCGTAAAGACGATTCCTGCCTCCTACTATGAGGATGCCACCGAGCAAGGCAGTGTGGTGAAGTTCACCTACCAGACGCAGCTCCCTGATACGGATGAGCAAATAGAGAAGTATTGCTATGTCTATCTGCCTTACGGTTACCAAGAGAACGATAGCAAGCGCTACGACATTCTCTACTTCATGCACGGCGGTGGCAGCACACCGGAGAAATTCCTGGGTGGCAATGACTCTGTATCCGTGAACCGCAAGACGCTGGATCACATGATTCAGGATAAGCTCATCAAACCGATGATCGTGGTGACTCCATCGTTCTACAGAAGCGACCGCACCGATACCATCGCCAATGCCGGCGACCTCGTGAAGCGTTTCCCAGAGGAACTGACCAAAGCGCTGATTCCTGCCGTAGAAGGCAAGTTCCATACCTATGCCAAGAACACCACCCCAGAGGGATTGATCGCCTCTCGTGACCACAGAGCCTTCAGTGGCTTCTCAATGGGCAGTGTCACCACTTGGTGGGTGTTCAACAAAGCACTGGACTACTTCAAGTATTTCATGCCGCTGAGCGGTGATAGCTGGGTGGTACAGCAGATGGGTGGCTCACAGGCTCCAGAAGCCACTGCCGCAGCCCTCGCTGCTCCGCTGACAAATAATAAGAAGGATTTCTTCATCTTCTCTATCACAGGAAGTGAAGACATGGCCGAGAAGTCGCTCACCCCGCAGATAGAAGCCATGAAACAGCAGCCTGCCTTCGTAGTGAACGATGATTTCCGCAAGGGTAACCTCTACTACAGCATTCTGCCAGGTGGCAAGCATGAGAGCAGTACCTACGGTCCGCACTACATTTATACGGCGCTGCCGGAATTCTTTGCTCGCTGATTCTTTCGAGCTTATCATAAACAGAAAGGGGTAACGAATCGTTACCCCTTTCTTATTCAATGCTCGTTGTAAAGTCTTACAAGCACTGTGTCCACCTGCTGCCGAATATGCTGATAGACAGGCTGTACCAGTCTGTGCATCTCTTCCTTCAGCTGTGTACTTAGAGGGAGTACTGCAGTTCCGCTGGCTTTGATGGTGGCGATGCGAGAGGCAATGCGCTCATCACTCTGCTGGCGTGCGTAAACCTTGGCAGTCTCTGCGGCTTGGCGAATGATGGCTTGCTGCGACACAGAAAGCTCATTCATGAACTTCTCACTGACAATCAGCGAAATGAGGTGAGGCAGATGATTGGTCTCCACCACATAGTCCTGCTGCTCGTAGAGCTTATTACTCACCACCACCTCATAAGGATTCTCCTGCGCATCGATGGTGCCCTGCTGCAAACCGATATACACCTCCGAGAAGGTCATCGGTGTAGGATTGGCTCCCAGGTGCTTCCAGAACTGCAGATGATAGGGATTTTCCATAGTGCGTATCTTCTGCCCCTTAAAATCATTCAATGTCTGCACAGGCTTATTGGTGGTCATCACACGGAACCCTTGATCAGCATAGCCTAAGAGCTCGTAGCCCCCCTTCCGATATACCTCACTGATGCGCTGCATGAAAGCGGGATTGTCCACTACTCTACGCACATCGCCGATGCTGTCGAAAAGCACAGGCATGTCAAACACGGCAATATCGGGCATGAAAGTCACCTGTGGCGCCGTATTCTGCACCACGAAGGGGATGTCGGCATCCTTGCACGACTCCAGCAATTCCCTGTCACCTCCAACCACACTGTTGGGATAGACCTGTATCCGCATGCTCCCATCACTCAGTCGGTAGACCTCCTCGGCAAACTTCTCGGCATAGAGCTGCGTTACCGTATCATCCGGACTGCTAGTACCCAATGGCCAAGCATAGCGCTGGGAGCCATCGCCACAAGCCACCAGGCCTAAGACCAAGAAGAACAAGCCATATTTCAACAACCTCAGTTTCATAGCAGTAGCAAGCTAATAGATGGAACGAATGTGATGAGCAGCAGCGCCAACAAGAACATTCCGATCATAGGCAACGCCTTTCGGGCGATGTTCACCACAGGAATATTCGTCAGCGAACTGGCCACAAAGAGATTCACCCCGATTGGAGGCGTGACAAAGCCAATGGCAAGGTTCACCACCATCATCACACCGAAATGAATAGGATTCATGCCCACTGCCGTGACTATCGGCGCCAAGATAGGAGCCAGAATCAAGATGGCCGGAGTGGTATCCATCACCATGCCCACCAGGAGCAGGAAGACATTGATAACCAACAGTAACACCACATAGTTGGTAAAGTTGCCCAAGATCCAGGCACTGAGCATCTGAGGCACCTGCATCAGCGTGAGCACTCTGGAGAAAGCGATGGAAGCCGCCAAGATGAAAAGAATAGGCGCATAGGTACGAATGGACTCCTGCAGAATGCCCCACAGCTCTTCCAGCCGAATGGTCTTGTAGACGAACAGGCTGATAATGAGTGAATAGAACACAGAAATCACTGCCGCTTCTGTAGGTGAAGCCACCCCACTATAGATGGCACCTAAGGTAATCACAGGGCTCAGTATGGCCCAGAAACTATCTAAGAAGACGTGCAGGAAGCCACGTTGTTGCAGCTCTGCCAACTTCCGATTTATCTTCATGCGGTCTTCCCCGTGGCGTCTGCAGTAGATATAGGCATAGCCTATGAGCGACAAGCCAATCATCAGGCCGGGAACGACACCTGCCAAGAACAAAGCACTGACCGACTCTCCCGATGCCAAGCCATACATGATAAACGGAATACTCGGTGGAATAATCACCCCCAAACCGCCTGCAATAGCCACCACAGCCGTGGAAAAATCTTTCTCATAGCCCAAGTCTATCAGGAGTGGGATGGTCATACTCCCCACCGCAGCCACCGTAGCAGGAGCAGAACCAGAGATGGCTCCGTAGAACAAACAGGTGATGATCACCGCTGCAGGAATGCCAGCCGTGCGCCTGCCGAGGAAATAAGAAAAGACATCGAAAAGCTTAGAAGATATCTTGCCATGAGCCATCAGAATGCCCGCCAAGACAAACATGGGTACAGCCAACAAGGGGAAACTGTCGATACCTCCCACCATAGACCGAATCACGAAGCTGGCCGAAGCCGTAAACGATGGGTCGGTCATGCCTGGTAGCACTGACACAATACCCAGAGATACGGCTATGGGGATAGCTAATACGATGAAGAGGAAGAACAAGAGAAAGATAATCAAAGCTGACATACCTCATCCTCCTTTCCTTCAATGGTAAGTCCCTCTACCACTCGCTTCATCTTGGCAGACTTACCAGCCTTCAGTTCACTATAATCTCGGTGCTCCTCGTTGTAATAGAAATTGTGCCACTGCAAGAACCATCGCTCAGCGATACGGAGCAGGCAGAGGCCGAAGCAAACCAGCGGAGCCGACTGTACCAGATACATCGGGATGCCACAGGCAGGACTGACCTGCCCACTCTCAATGGTAGCCATCAGGTAGTGGTAGGCATAGGGCATCATATAGGCAAAGAAGGCAAACTCTACCGTGAGGTTGAATATCTTCACCAGTGCCCTGCCACGCATAGAGAACAGTCTGATAATCTGGTCGATACGAATACTTATTGTAAGTTTAGTACAAAGACTCACACTCATGAAGGCAGACCATACGAAGAGGTAGCGCGTGATTTCCTCAGACCATGACAAGGACATGCCCAGCACATATCTGCAGAAAATCTGCACAATCATGATGACCACCATGCCACAAAGCAAGGCACCCATCACCCCCTCTTCCAAGTGACTATATACCGTCTTCAACATATACCTATCAGAAATGTGGAAGCTGAATACCCAGAGCCTTCTGCATACGCTCAATGTCCATCTCCTTCCCCGTCCAGAGTTTGAAGGCAGCTGCCCCCTGAAAGAGCATCATGCCATACCCGTTCATATATCTACAGCCCACCTCACGCGCCATCTCCAGGAAACGTGTCATCGGGGGAGCATAGACCGTATCTGTCACTATAAGCTCAGGGCGTAAGAAACTCACATCTGGTAGCCAAGTCTCACCCTCGTGAGGCTTCATGCCAAGTCCGGTGGCATTGGCCAACAGGAAACTATCTTCTATCTCCTGCCGAAGCCGTGCGTGATCTTGCAAATCGTAGATGGCTGCATGACAAGTGGTATGTGCATTGATCTTACGCACAGTTTCCTCGTCTGCCTCAAAGAAATGATCTTTCACATTGAAAATGGATATCTCTGCCACACCATCAAGTGCTGCTTGAATCTGCATGGCAGTAGCGGCTCCGCCTGCCCCTACGATGGTGAGTTTCTTACCCGTTACATCTATTCCGCTATGTTTCAGCGCAGCCATATAGCCTATGCCGTCTGTGCAATAGCCTGTCAAGACACCATTATCATTGACAATGGTATTCACCGAACCTATCAAGGCTGCTTCTGGAGAAAGACGGTCCAGATACTGCCCCACCACGGTCTTATTAGGCATAGAGACATTCGACCCTCGCATACGCAGGGCACGGATAGCCTTCACCGCATCTTCCAGCGTTGAGTTGTCCACCTCGAACGCCAGTTGAATGCAGTCGATTCCCGCCGCACGGAAAGCCTCGTTCTGCATAGCAGGAGAGTTGGAGTGCCTTATGGGATAAGCCATAAGACCCACCAACTCTGTATATCCTGTGATTGCTCCTTTTGCATCCATTCTTATCAATTCATTATTTTTCAAGATGCAAAAATAGCAATTAATTATCTTTCTTACAAATTAGAAGAATACATAGATAGTTAATGATACATTAACACGCTATTGAAAAGCTTTGCATTCATAAGTCACTCCACGAAGTCTATCCAAACTTTCATTCGGCCAGCTTCTCTATTGTCCCATGCATAGTAGGGAATAAGCCGCACGGACTTACCGCCCATGGTGGCATCGATGGTCTCTACTCCATTGAGCAATGAGACATTGAAAGTCTCGGTAAACGCGACATCTCCTGACAGTTGCATCTGGTCATAGTTTGGATTGTCAACTTCCTCGGCACAATACACCAGCGGTCCTCGTTGAACGGCACGCTTGCCCTCATCGGCCTTCACTTCAGGATGGGCAGCTACCAGCTGTACGGAGGTATCCATAGAGAGAAGAATTTCATCTCCAGCCTTCCAGCGACGGTTTAGCACGGCATAGCCAGCTTCTTCCTGAATGCTAACCTCCTCGCCATTGACAACCAATGTGTTATGCTTACTCCATGATGGCAGGCGCAAACGGATTTCGCGTTCAAAATCAGCCCCCAAAGTAAGTTTTACAGTGCCGCCCCAAGGCATGTCTGTTTGCATCTGTATAGGCAACGCAGAGCTTCCTATAGGAATATTGGCCTCATTGCCAATGTAAAGATTCACCCACAAAGCTTTGTCAGAAATGCCATAGACATAATTGCCTATAGATGGAAGGAAACGGGAAATCTGACTTGGACAGCAGGCACAGCCATACCATGCCTCGCGATGATGGTCGCCCAAGGACTCCAACGGATTGACGTAGAAGAAACGGTCGCCGGCCAACGAGATGCCAGCCAAAGCTCCGTTGTACATGGAACGTTCCAACACATCAATATATTTGCTGTCTCCTGTAAACTGGTTCATGCGCCAGTTCCACAACACCATGCCCACCGAGGCACAGGTCTCGCAATATGCTTCCAAATTCGGCAAGTCGTAGTCAACCGTGAAACCTTCATTGTGCTTCGAGGATCCGATACCGCCAGTGACATACATGTTCCGCAACACCACATCATCCCAAAGGCGATACAGGGCAGCAATGTAAGCGGTATCTTGCTTCAGAGCTGCCACGTCTGCCATGCCACAATACAAGTACATACTCCGCACGGCATGTCCCCCGATGTCGGTCATATCACGCACAGGCTTGTCATCCTGATAGTAGGCAGGATTCCAAGTCCCTTCGTCACCCATCGAACCATAACCATGTCCTCGCTCACCAAGCAGCCAGTCGGCAAACTCCAGATAGCGTTCGTCACGTGTTACCCCGTAGAGCTTCACCAGTGCCAGTTCTATCTCTTCATGTCCAGGAACCCAATAACGTTTACCTGGACCAAAAACACTCATCATGTGCTCCACCATACGAATGCTCACATCAAGCAGTTTACGCTTGCCCGTAGCCTGATAGTAAGCCACGGCAGCCTCCGTGAGGTGCCCTGCACAATACATCTCATGCTTGTCCATGTTTGTCCAACGTCGATTAAGATCCGTCAAAGTGTAAAAGGTGTTGATATAGCCGTCAGGCTGCTGTGCTGCAGCAAACTTGTCTATCCATTCATCTGCCTTGGCTTCCAGAGCTGGGTCGGGATGGTTGATAAGGGTGTAGGCCATCCCTTCCAGTGCCTTATACACATCTGAGTCATCGAAAAAGATACCTGAGTGCTGTCCCTCACCACGAGCGGCATTCTCAAAGTTCTGGATGCGCCCCGTCTGGTTCTCTATCTGGTCGATGCAGACGGGCAAAGTAGTGGTGATATGCTTATCCAGGCGTGGAGACCAGAAGGCATCTTGAATCTTCACATGAGAGAAATCCACCGCTTCAATCATTTTCAAAGAAGAGGCTTCTTTCTGTGAGCCTGCGCAACCTGCCATCATGATACAAGCAGTAATGAATATAAAGGCGTTTTTCATAAAATAGATCTTTTAAATAAATGATAAGGAACATCGCTACTGGATGAAGCATGACCCATTCATCGTTTCGGCTTAATGTTGAGGTTCACACCCAGCACGTCCTCGCTGTCGACGATGGTCCAGCTGCTACCGGGATAGACACCGATAGTGCGTTGAGTATCAAAGCCTAGTTCAGAAAGTTCCTTCAAGACCTCATCACGTGCCTCTCCCACCTCAAATCCTATATGGTGTACGCCATTGCCATGTTTGTCGTAGAACTCTCGGAAAGAACTGTTTTTATCATCGGCTTGATGAAGTTCCAGTACCCAATCACCCATAGTAATATCACACACCAATAGGTCGCAAGTATTGGCTTCACCACGATAGGTGTAAGGATATTCGGCAGAGCCTTCCAGATGATTTACCCTAACTTCTGGCACTGGAATGTCGAGGATAGCCGCCCATGCCTTGGCAGCCCTGTAGATGTCACCTACCACGATATTGATCTGGATAAACTTGTCCTTCTTCAAAGGAGTGACCATAGGTTGATAATCTTCTGCCAATACGGTCTTAGACTCAGAAACATTTGTTTCTTTAACCTGCTCTCTCTGTGGCGCAGAGCAAGCTGTGAGAGTCAATAAGGCGACACATAAAAACTGTTTGATTCTCATAGCACTGATTCTTTTTTGCAAATATACCATATTTTTGTAATTCTTCTATAGGAAAACTATATTTTTGCAGTAGACAAAAGATATCATCTAAAAACATGGAGAGACAGCCCAAGTGCTGCCCCTCCTCTTATTATTCTTACAGATGAATCTTAGCTTGGCATATCCACCAGCTTCCAGCCCTCACGGTAGTTGTGCCTGATGAGCTCACGGGCAAACTCCTGAGCATTCACAGGGTCTGTATAGATCTTGTTGAACTTCGGATCACCATCCACCACCTTGAAGTCGTCTTTCTTCACGATGCGGATTTCCTCATTCGGATTGATGTTGGTGAACTCCATGTTTTCTCCATCCCAGAGAAGTTCTTTATTCAAGGTCTGCAAACGGACAGCCAACACACCCATCACAACCACCTCATTCAGAGGACCAGAGATGTTGAAGTTGGACTTTGTCTCCACTCTGTTTTCTGGGCTTTCTTTGCAAGCACGGATCCAGTCTTGCTCATGCCCACCACTCATGGCATTCTCCACTCTGCGACATACCTTTGGTGCATTAGGCACACGTCCTGAGAGCAGCCAAGGCTCCTGTCCATAGCAGCTGCAGATGAGCGTGTCTTTGGTGCCGTGGAAGATGCACAAGCCGCCATTTCCAGGCATCAGTTCCTTTCCTTCCGGGAAGCCTTCAGGACGATCGGGCATGATGCCACCGTCGTACCAGTAAACCTCACACTCTGGCATAGCCACCTTTGGCATGTTGTCACGTGCAGGGAAAGTAAACTTCACACGCTGAGAACTTGGAGCACAATCAGCCAAAAGCAACGTAGAAGAACCTTGTATCTTCGTAGGATAGCCCAGTTTCAGCGCTGCGACCACAGGCTGCATGATGTGGCAAGCCATATCGCCCAGGGCACCCGTGCCATAGTCCCACCAGCCACGCCAGTTCCAAGGATGATACACCTCATTGAACGGACGCATCTTAGCCGGGCCAGTAAAGAGATCCCAATTCAGCGTCTTTGGCACACGCATCGCATTCTCCGGAGCATTGAGTCCCTGAGGCCATATAGGACGATTAGTGGCACATTCCACCTTGGTCACCTCACCTATCTCCCCATTCCAAATCCATTCACATACCAAATCGGTACCTTCTGAAGAAGAGCCCTGGTTACCCATCTGCGTGGCAACCTTATACTTATTGGCCAACTTCGTCAGCAAACGCGTTTCATAGACAGAATGCGTCATAGGTTTCTGAGTATAGACATGCTTTCCCAAGGTCATAGCATCTGAGGTGATGATGGCATGCGTATGATCTGCTGTAGCACAAAGCACAGCATCAAAGCTATTGCCCACCTCGTCGAACATCTTACGATAGTCCCAATACTTCTTGGCATTAGGGAAACGTGCCATAACGTCCTTAGAGTACTTCCAGTCTACATCGCACAGCGCCACAATGTTCTCTGTACTTTCCATGTTGCGCAGATTGCTGTTACCCATGCCACCTATACCTACAGCAGCAATGTTCAGCTTGTCAGACGGAGCAGCTACAAAGCCATGACTCTTGCCAAATATACTGGCTGGAGCAATGGCAAATCCTGCCAGTGCAGTGGCACTGGTTCGCAGGAAATTTCTTCTTGAAATGTTTTTCATAAAAAATTAATAGATTATTAGCTTTCGATTTCAAAGATAAACATTATTCTTTCAATCTCAGCACTAAAAAGTATTTTTTTTATTGTATTATCCTAAAACTTAATTCAAATTTCCCAAACCTATTATTTATTTGAATCTCACCTCTCCAAATCACCAGGAATCTCGGATAATCCCTCCTCACTTAGAATTTGGACGCTTGTTGCAGGACCGAGATTTAGCCAATCATTTACGACCCAAACCACCTGCTTGTCTGGAGTAACTTCCACTAATTGTGGACTTCTGCCTCCATTTCCACGTGAGCAGAGTATGGTATTGCCATTTTGTAAACGGCAAACACTTTGGCAATCATGCAATCGATATTGTTCTGGAAGCTCATCTAGACGTATTTCCCAAACCACCTTGCCATTATCATCAACTTCAATCGTTCGACGTTCATCCTCAAGAGTGATAAGTGTGTTACCATTCTTCAAACGGATGGCAGCCCACGGTTTAGGAACATCAAACTGACGCACAATCTTCCAATCTGTATCATATTCTACCACTTTGTTTTCTGACAAATAGCAGATTAGCAATGTATTATCTTTAGTGAAGCGCATACGACGACTCTGAACATGTGTACTATTTGAATGGAAGTCAATTTCTTTTTCCCAAATAGTTTCACCTGTTTTATGGTTAAATCGCCATACTCGTGCAGGGAAGGCATTGATAAGCATAATCGCTTCATCATCGCCTATGGGTTGCATAGTATGAATTTCCTCCCCCTCTTTACAGTCATAACGCCACAATTGCTGCTTGTCTGGAGAGACTTTGGCTGCCCAAGACATACGAGTAAATAGCAAGTCTCCATTTTTCAACATCCAGATATCATCAAGTTCGTTACCAGGTCCTGTATCATATTTCCATACAACTCTTCCTTCGTTGATAACAAAAATACGGTTATATCCTTCCCCAATATAAATCATTGGGTAACGAGCCAAACCACCCCCTGGTAAATCAGCATCTTGCGTTGGTGAATCAGACTGCCATCTGGGTTTATTTCCTAAATTGAGATCCTCGAAAGGGCCATTTTCAGGAACATTCTCTGAAGTGAAGAGTGGCAACAACTCTGCCAATGACTTAACTTCCTGATTAGCACAAGACATTAATGTAGCTGCTATCAATGCTGACAAAAAAATGTTGGAATAACATTTACTCATAATCCTTTATTTCATTTTCTTAGCAATTACTATTTTATTTTTCGTAACAAATCAACTCCAAGACTCGACTCTGATATTCATTTCCCATATCCAATTCTATTCCTGTTTCCATCAATATCTTACCAGAAAGTACTTTCCCGTCAAGAGCGATAGGAGAAACTCCATCCGGCACAGAGAGTTCATGAATGAGATAGTCAGAATCAGGCTTTAGACCGTCCATTAAGAAACGCAGAGTAGGTTGGTTATTGTAATGTTCCAACTTGAAGGCAAAAAACACAGCACGATTCTTCGCCTCATCTACAAACATCATGGAAGAGAAACCTGTGTCAGAATGAGGTGAGAGCAGACGATACTGTTCACCAAGTTGCACCACTGGGCGGATGCGTTTGTAGTCGGCGATATTCTTCTTAGAGAATGCTAATTCTTCAGGAGAAAGCTCTGCAGGAATAAGTTCCATGCCCAAACGCCCTGTCATAGCCACATCAAAACTGAACTTAAATGGCACGGTACGATGGGTGGTCTGATTCGGCATCTCACTGACATGCTGTGCCAAGCTCATCACGGGATAGAAATAGCTACGCGCCCACCGCAGATAGATGCGCTGCAAGGCATCAGTATTGTCACTGACCCAGAACTCATCGAAATAAGGCAGAACACCATAGTTGATACGAGCCCCACCTCCACCGCAGGCTTGCATCACTACGTTGGGATATTTGGCACGGATGCGCTGCAGCACTTTGAGCAATCCACGTTGGTAGTCAATGTAGAGATTTTGCTGTTTGTCAGCTGGCAGATAGGTAGAGCCGTAATTATTCAATGACACATTAGCATCCCATTTGAAATAGGCAAGTTGAGGATTCTCCGTCATCAGCCTGTCAACGATGTTGAAGACATGGTCTTGCACAGCAGGATTAGTGAGGTCGAGCAAGAGCTGTGTGCCTCCTCGTCCATAATGAAAGTCACGATGCTTTGCCTGCAGCGCCCATTCAGGATGTTTCTCAAAAAGTTCACTTTGCGAGTTGACTGCTTCTGGTTCTATCCAAATGCCGAACTTGATGCCTGCACTATTTGCCTTACTCACCAATCCTGGCACACCATTTGGCAATTTGCGGGTATCGGTCACCCAGTCGCCTAAGGTGGTACTTCCTGTATTTCGCTGGTACTTTCCGCCAAACCAGCCATCATCCATCACAAAGAGCTCACCGCCCAGATCAGCAATGTCATCCATCATCTGGTGCATCTTCTCCTCGGTAATATCGAAGCGCAGGCCTTCCCAACTATTGAGGAGGATATCACGTAGCTGGTTCCCACCGTGCATGCCGCCGGCACGCGCCCAGCGATGATAGTTACGGCTGGCCCCACCAAGGCCACGCTCAGAATATGTCCAAATTACTTTGGGCGTATCAAATACTTCCTTAGCTTCCAGCACATAAGCAGAGCCTAAATTGCTGATTCCTGCAAAGAAATCATGCATATTGCTGCTGGCTGTATTGATACGCATCTCAAAATTGCCGCCCCAAGCTAATGCAGCTCCTATGACACGTCCTCGATTTTCTTGCGGCTCACCGTCAAGCGAAAACATCACCTGTGCCTGCGAAAGAGCTCCACTACGTCCACCCTCGAAACTGCTTATACTCTTTATACCATTTGGGAGAGGCTCCACAGTCAGCATTCCCTCACTCCCCCAAGAGCCGCCATAAAAGTCAGATACCCACACATCACCACGACGGATAGGCATATATGCAGAGTCAAAACGATGGAGTTGAACCCTACCCTTCTCTTGGTGTTGAATTTCTGTCCACTGCTCGATAACATCCGAATCAGGGATTATGCGGTAAAACACCTTCATTTCAAAGGGATAGTAGGTATCACGCAACGTGATGCAAGTAACGTCTGTCCCATCCTGGTGTGAAGTTTCCACGCTTCTCACCACCAAGTCGAGCGTGGGGTTACCATCGGAATGGCTCACCTCCATTGCCACCATCTGTGTCATATTGGCACCAAAAGAAGGGTAAGCAGCCCGATTCAATAACAATCCTGCCTCTAATAATTGAGTAGCTTCTGCTTCACTGAGTTTAGTCCCATAGTAACAGAATTGCAGAGCCTTACCTTCTTCAGCATCGAGCAGCATTGATGTGCTTTTCGTAGAAAGCAAAACTGGTTTTGCGAACAAGGTGCCTACACAGGCAGCCAATGTCAGCAGCAAAATATATTTCTTCATTCCTATACCTGTTAATAGATTACTTCAACCATTTTGTGGCAAAACGAATATACTGATCCCAATCATAGTCCGTTACCGCATGTCCTCCGCTACGGATATGGTAGGCAGCACGATCGCCAATGGGGGCATTCAGTTCGGGTTGTTCAAAGGTCTGCACCCCCTTGTAGCCATAGAGATTATACACCTCCTCGGCATGAGCCACCGACAGAAACTCACCCTTTGGATCAGCCCACTGGTCTTGTACGCCACTGGCCACATATACTGGACGTGGAGCAATCAGGTCTATCAGTTCGTGTTGATCCACCGGGATGTCATCTTCATGGAAACTATACTTGTGGAAATTCCCACAGAGCCAATAAGGGAACGAGAGATTGATGCGATAGGCATTCTCTCCGAACTTGCGACGGAAAAGGGCTGCACCACCACACCCCGAATTGTTGAGAATGGCAATAGCAAAACGCTGATCGGTAGCTGCTGCCCAGGCAGCCAGCTTGCCACCGCGCGAATGTCCCATCACCACTACCCTGCCGGCATCCACCCGTGGATCGGTCTCCAGATAGTCGAGGGCGCGGCTGTGCCCCCAAGCCCATACTGCCAAGGCACGAGCATAGTCACCCTTCATGTCGGATTCCGACTTGACACCCCAGAGTGAAAGTACGCTTTCGCCATATACCGTAGGGTCATTCTGACGATCGGGGAAGAATTCGCTGTTGTCACCCGTACAAAGTCCGAAGCCTGCATCAATCAGCTTGATGAGCCAGCCGGTAGGCTGATTGTTCCCTGAGAAATACATGAACATTGGAGCCTTGGCAATGTGATTGGGTGTATAGACGTGAATGGTGGCCTTACGGCTCTGCCCTCCACGGCTCAGCGTGATTTCCACCTCCTTGTAGGTAGCCTTGCCAAACACGGCCTTCTCGTCAACGTTCACCACCTTGAACTCCTCTTTGAATTCCCCTTCGGGCATCCGTCCGTACATTTCATCTTCAAAGAGGCGAAGCACCTCAGGGCGGCGCAGGCTTTCCCATTGCGCCGCTGAAGTGATGGTTTGTCCGCCCTGAGTCTTCAGTGCCTCAGGCAAGGAATAAGGAGGAATCTTGCTCTCATCATAGTTCACATCAGGACGGTCGTTATTCTGCGCACAGACGCTGACCGTCATACATAGTCCTATCACAAAGAAAGAGAGTCTTTTCATAAAATTCTATTTTAAAGTACACATCGCTTCAATCAGCATACAGCCAGTAAGATGAGCGGTGAAGCAGACAGAAGCATCGTCGGCTGGAGCTTCCCACCAGGTACCTCCGTATAGCATGGTCTGCTGATTCAAGCCGTTCTCCACCAGTGTAGTGGCACTCAGGGTGATGAAATCCTTGTACTTGATCTGGTGAGCCTCATCAAGTGCCATATCTTTTGCCACCTTTACGAAGTAACGGAAGAAAATACCATGGAAGAGTCCACCGTCACCTCTAGGAGCATCGCTCAACACACCATTGTTCTTTGTCAGATGGTCGAGCACATAGTCAGCAGCCTTCACTGCATCTTCCAAATATTGCTTCTCCCCCGTAATTTTGAAAAGTTCATAGGCAGCGCCTAAGAACGTTCCAGAATTATAGGTAAAAACAGCGGGGCTAATGCGCCCATCCTTATTGATATTGTCATAAACTGCCCCAGTTTCTGGATTGAAGAGGGTCTTACGCTCCCACTCAAAAATCTTCTTAGCCTCATTGAGATAGTCTGCTTTCGATTTTCCATCGTGCAACTTAGCCTTGTCGTAGAACTCATACAAACGAGCTGCTATGATAGCGGCAGGACCATTGGAGCAGGCATTCTTCGACTTGCTGACATCCGTTTTCCAAGTGATACCTCCAAACCAAGGGGATTCGCTTTCAGGTCCCCAAGTAGGCCATATCCAGTTGTCGTATATCTGACGTGCCTTCTTGTAGTAAAGGTCATTGTCGGTACTCTCGAACATACGGATTTGTGCCAGGGTAATCCACTCCATGTCATCTACATAGACGTTCCACCAAGGGTCTTCATCCTTGTCACCCGTATTAAAAGTAGGAGCTCCCACCCACCAGTACGGGAACAGATCGATATATTCCTGTCTGCCTGTGCGCAGAAAAGCATCTACCAGCACGTCCATCGCATGGGCTTGCGGCCAATAGTGAATGGTGGTCATGTCTGTCAGGTCGCTGCCATAGTTGAAATAGTAACGCTGTCCATAGCCATCGAAGTTAGCTCCCCAAAAATGGTCAATCAAGGCATGAGACATACCGTCGGCAATAGCCTGCCAGTCATACTGGCCATCGCTGGTCTTCAGAACTGGAGCCTGTTTGACTTCTTCTACAGATGGTTGGCACGAAGCCAATGTCAAAAGGGCCATGCAGACCCCCATAAAAATCTTTCTCATCGTTTACTTTATTTATTTGGCTGTTTCCTTACTTCATCAATCACTTGCACGCAATGCTCCAGCCCCAAGATGCGGTCGGGCTTCAGCCAGGTCTCAAAAGCATCGTGCTGGGAGGCATACAACGTATCGCGGGCTTTCACCATTTCCTCGTATGCCACGTCCAGATGTGCCAGGCAGTCGGACTTGTCATCCTGATGCTTGTAGGCATAGGTGAGGTTGTAGAGGGTACGGCTAAGATGCTCTAAGTATTGAGCATAAGCCATCAGGTTGTCGTAAAAGAAGACTTGCTTCTCCTTGGGCAGTTTCTCCTTCACTACAGCACAACGGCTACTAACATTGGCAAATTTTTCCGCCGAGGCTTCCATACCTACCAGAAGGGCATCCACCTGATTCTCCACGCCACTGTCTTCGGGCACAATGCGGAACACACGGCCGGCCACACGCTCATAGCCATAGAAAAGGGGCAATGGATTGGGGTCATATTGGAAGAACTTCTCAGTGATGTAGCCAATAGCACGGGCATAGCGGTTGTCCTGGAAGACAAACTGGCGTTCCATGCCACCAGGGAAGTCTGACTTACGTGGATTCCAATAGGCATAGAAATAGTCCTTATAAAGTTGTGCTATCTCATCCGCATATTCCTCACCAAAATACTGAGCGGCGTAGGCTCGGTTCCAACTGTCGGTATCGTAGGCATCATAGTCCCACAGCATTTTAGCATTGGCAGACATGGTATAGATGAACTCACGGAAATTGCCTGAGTTTAGCACCGACAGGTAAAGCGGTGATTTGCTGTTGACATACCGATAGTTGAACTCCATCTTCCACGGCCCTTCGGCAGGAGCCAAATGAGCTCCCGTAGAAGTGAACTGAAGGTTCATGTAATACCCCAACTTTACAGGAGTGGCTGGGTTGAACTGCTGTATGTCATCATAGGGATAGTGGTCGCGCCTGCCAGAACAGAACGTCCATATCATATTTTCATACATGGGGGGCTGTACCAACCCACTATTCACCAGGTCGGCCATCTCATCATAGAAGGTAATGCGCACATAGGGCTCTTCTTCCTTGGCATATTTCTTAATGATGGCCAACTCCTCTTGCAGCATTCGGTTAATTACCTCGGCACATTCGGCTTCGGTCTTTGGAGCATCGGGGAAGGTACTCCAGAAAGGCTGGTCGGAAGCCCCACGGAAAGCAATGCCCCAAATGTTCTCCACACCGCTCTCTACCACCGTCTTGGCTCCATACTCCCACAGCTCCTTGATTTTGTCTAGATTCTTCAGACTAAGCTGTGGAGGGGTATCCATGCCACGGATGTTCTTCCAGTAGCGTGCCCAGTCATTAAAGGTAGTATTCAGCATGAACATGTGATGGGAGGTAACCACCAATCCGAACTTCTTGCAAAGCTTCATGCCCTCAGATATGCCTGGATAGGATAGTCCTGCGTCTTCCATCGTATTGAGTTTCAGGCGCAACATGGTTTCATAAACTATCTCCTTATTGACATCCGACTGTTCTTTCCATACTTGATAGAGGTCGGTATCGTTAGGCAACCAAGAGCGGTAACGCACCTGTGGAGACTTCCAGAACAGGTCGGTTTCCACAGGTACCGTAATCACGTCTTTATGCTCAGGTACCCAACTGCTCCAGAACCACAGGGGTGGCACGCCCAAAAAGTGTTCATCGAAGGTATAGACCGCATAGATTGCTCCACGCATGTCCTTACCGTCCAGATAGATGCGTTTCGCAGATTGATCTACCCATACCCGATGTGACTCAAAACCGTCAAGGGGTTTGAGGATACTCTCATCCAAGCCAAGCAAATGGCTCTCTCGGTTCACTATCACCAATGAGTATCCATCACCTATCTCTTCAAGAGAAGACACCACACGGGGCTTAGCACCCGTTACTTTCTCGAAATCATCGCATAAGGAACTTACTGCCAGTTTCAGCGGATCTGGTTCATCCGAGCCTAGTACCACAAATAGTTCTTGCGTGCGAAGTTCAATGACCTTACTACACCCCGTCCATGTAAGAAGCAGACAAAGGCTAATAATTATTAATGCCCATGATTTGTTCATAAAGCAACACTTTTAAGATTCATTTCCAGCTGTGCAACCGAACTAGCTCCCACCAATACAGAAGTGACTCCTTGCTGTTGCAATACCCATGCCAAAGCTGCTTGAGCTATGGTTTTCCCTTGTGTTTCAGCTTCAGTCTTCAAGTTGGATATATAATTAAGGTATTCAGGTGTTAATCGGTCGGAGGTCAAAAACTTCTCCCGCGCCATACGCGAGTCAGTTGGAATGCCGTTGAGGTATCTATCGGTAAGTAATCCCTGCGCTAATGGGGAGAATGCGATGAACCCTACTCCTCTATCCCGACAAAAGTCAAGGATGCCTTGTTCTATAGGAAGCTGTTGAAGTAAGTTAAGCCTACCTTGATAGATCAGCAAAGGCACTTCATGCTCACGTAAGTATTTCTCCGCTATTTTCAAAGGTTCCAGAGGCCAGTTTGAGATGCCTACATAGAGTGCCTTGCCCATACGTACTATATCCACCAATGTCTGTAAGGTCTCCTCTACAGGAGTGGCTGGGTCGAAGCGATGACTATAGAACAAATCTACATAGTCCAGATGCATACGTCTCAGACTCTGGTCAAGGCTGGCCATAAGGTACTTTCGAGATCCCCAGTTTCCGTATGGTCCAAGCCACATATCGTAGCCAGCCTTACTGCTGATGAACAGTTCATCTCGATAGGGACGGAAATCGTCATCTATCAGTCGTCCCATCGTCTCCTCGGCAGTGCCGTAGGGAGGACCATAGTTATTAGCAAGGTCGAAGTGGGTGATGCCATGATCGAAAGCATAGTGGGTGATGGCACGGCTGCGTTCGTAAGGATCCACTCCTCCGAAATTGTGCCAGAATCCCAAACTTATCTTCGGCAGCAGCACTCCACTCCGCCCACATCGAACGTAGAAACCTTCATTATCATACCGATGTTCATCGGCCTTATATAAACCTTTCAGATCCATATTATTACTTTTGGAAAGTTATTCAATAATGCCACACCAACCACCGTTTCGCACCAAGTTCAGGGTAAGCAGAGTGCCTTTGCTGACTGTCTTTGTTTGTTTCTTATAATCACGTGCAAACTTGGCAGCATTGATGCCATCTTCAAAGCTGGTCAAAGTGTGCTGAGCATTGTCAACCAAAAAGTCCAGATTAAGGGTAAGTTGCTGTGCCTTGTCTGTAGTAATGGCTCCGATAAACCACTTAGTTCCCTTCCTTCGCGCCACTACTACATATTCGCCAACCTTTGCATCCAGCACCTTCAGTTCATCCCAGGTTGTAGGCACAGAAGTGATAAAGCGCGTGCATTCATCCTCCTGCAGATAAAGCATTGGCGTATCAGCCAGCATCTGTACCCCACTCTCAAAGACCACGTAGAGAGCCATCTGGTAAGCACGGGTACCAGATCCCATCGCATTACTACCCGATGAGCGGTTGTCTTCAGGCTGTGCAGAGAACATGGATCCTGGAGTAAAATCCATAGGTCCTACTGCCCCTCTCATGAAAGGCAGATAGATAGAGTTGGATGGCATACAACCGCCTCCTTGCTCCAAGCCTCTTACACCTTCATAAGACAATAGGTTCGGATACCGACGTTCTAGGCCTGCTGGCTTGAACGCCCCATGAAAATCGACAAACAGATGATGCTTGGCAGCCTCTTTCACTACTCGTTCGTAGAAATTCACCATCCATTGGTCGCTACGATCCATAAAGTCTATTTTCACGCCAGCTATACCCCATTTCTCATATTCCTCAAAGAGTGAGAAGTTATTCTCCACCGTCAGCCAAGTGAGCCAAAGCACAATCTGGACATTCTTGTCTTTAGCATAACGTATCAATTCTGGAAGATCCAAATCAGGATTAGCCTCGAAAGGTTCGCGCGTACTCTTCGACCAGCCTTCGTCCATCAGCACATAAGGGATGCCATACTTCGAAGCAAAGTCGATGTAATATTTATAGGTAGGAGTATTGATACCCGCCTTGAAGTCCACCCCTATCACGTTCCAGTGGTTCCACCAGTCCCAGCTTACCTGCCCAGGTTTCACCCAACTAAAATCAGTCAGTTCACAAGCATCGGAGAGCTTGTAAACCATCTCGTTCTCCACTAGAGCCTTATCATCTTTGGAGATAACAAAGAAACGCCAAGGCAAAGCACGCGTGCCATCAGTACGGGCGATATAGTCGGCTTCTTTGGTAATTTTTACGCTTCTATCGCCATCGTCTCCAAACTCCAACGGAGCTTTGGGGAAAGTAGAGGTCAGGCCATTACTACCTGTACTTTTTAGGAACATGGCCGGATAGTCACGCAGATTTGCTTCAGAAATCAGCACCTTGTAGCCTGCGGGTGACTCCAGCAAGACTGGCAGGTAGGTCATTTCATCCTCTGCCGTGTATTCCGCTGTGGAAAGGTGAGTATAAGGCTGTTCATACGAAGTCTTAAAACCACGCACCTTGCTGATATGTGCTTGATAAGCTGAAGGAAAGCCAATTGTAAAGTCTTCATTTATCACATCTACACTCCCCTTCTTCGACAACACAAAGCGATAGGCTACACCATCGTCGTAGGCACGGAATTCTACACTATAACCTCCCACCATATTCAGCGTTAATGTGTTGCAATGATTACTCACTACAGCATTCTTCAATGGAATTTCACGCTGAATGTTCTCATTGAGACTACCACGCTTAGCACTTCTGAGCTTGGGGTTCACCCCCAGTGTTTCATTGGTTAACTGAAGACTCAGTGTAGCATCCTTCAATACAACGTCATTGTCTGACGAAATAGAATAAGTAAGTCGCTCTCCCACCAGCACTTCGACTTTCAATGCTCCATTGGGAGAGATTAAGGTCTGAGGTTTCTGGGCTATCGAAGTACCGATACCGAGCAACCACGTTAACAGCAATAGAGTATATTTTTTCATTTAATAACAATATTAGATTGCATTGTTGTCTAAATAGATTTCTTTACTACCTGAAGTTTGAACCTTCACGCCATTAGTACCTGTAGCATTAAGTTCGTTAATTCTCAGTCCATTCACATCACTGGCCACTACCACGGGACGATGATCATGCTCACGCTGGTGTGCACGGAAGTTCTCCACCTTGATATTATCTGCATGTCTGACATAAAGAGCTCCTGCTGGATTCTTACGTCCGAACATTCTGTTTTCAGGGTATCCTGACGTATTTTCCTGAAGTGGTTCTAGCATGATAGTTTCTCCTCCCTGATGTTCCACTGTGATATCACGCAGGGTAACGTTAGTGATACGCTGGTCAGGCATACCAGATATCAGGCAAGGAATAATGCCATCGCACACAGCTTTGATGTTGGCAAAGTCAATATCACGTATTACCCCCGTGCCACGCTGTTTTCTATCACCCATATATATAAAGATAGGTGTAATGACTCCCTCCATCACAATGTTACTGAAGCTAAGATGCTCTATCAGGCCCCCATCTGTACTCTCGATGGCAATGCCTGCCAAGCCTGTAAGGGTGCCAGAGGCCATTTTATCATATTCCTTACTCCAGTCCCATACGTTGCTTTCAGTGGTGCGACGTATCACAATGTTGCTCATGGTTACATTTCGAAAACCGGCATATGAAGCCGTGCCAAACTTAATTGGGTTACAATTAGAGGCTATTACACAGTTGCTCACTGTAATGTTTTCTGGCATGAAGTCAGGATCGTCGCTCTTCAGGCAGATGCCATCGTCATCACACTCTATCAGGCAGTTAGTGATAGTCACGTTCTTGGCATCCACATCGATGCCGTCGTTATTGCCTTGCAGCAGACAGTAGATGCTGATGTTGTCTATACGTACACCATCACACCTAAACAGGCGCAGCGTCCAACAGTCGATGTCACGCAGTTGTATATCTCTGATAGACATATTCCTACAGTCCTGAAAATGAATGCCCAGCGGACGTATATCATCATTCACCACAAAGCCGTGGGCTATGTAGTCAGGATGACGTGCTTGACCGTCAATCACCCCCTGTCCTGATATGCCAGCATCCTCCACCCCTTCTGCATAGATAAGTGTACGCACAGGATAATCGGCTGGGATATTTGTACTACCTAAAATTGTAGCTCCACGCTGTATTACAAGTTCCACATGACTTCGTAAGTATATGGTTCCAGTTAGGAAGCGTCCGGGGGGAACGATGACTTCACCGCCTCCGCTTTCCGCACAGGCATCAATGGCACGTTGTAGGGCTATTGTATTCGTGGTTTGTCCGTCGCCCTGGGCACCAAAATCCGTGACGGTCACATTCCCCGCCGTCAACACTCCCATCGCATGAATGAAGAGAAACAATAGTAACATTAACAATCTTACTTTCATGGCTTTCTGATTTAAAGTTTTTATATTGCAAAATTATACATCACCATTCACTTATTCATTATCCTTTACTAAGAAAAGATGTTCATTTCTTCAGAATTAGCTAGCTTTTTAACTTGCATTCAAATAGAAATATTATCTTTGCTTCAGATTTCACATAAACTTACTACTATGGAGATTAGGAATGTGGTACAAGCCACCAACGACTACTTACGAGACATCAACGGCATAAGCTGTGAGAACCAATACGCCTGTTCAGAACTATTGATGACCCATGCTTTCAATGGCAGCTTCCATGAGATCATGGACAATGAGCCGCCTTATCAAGTGTCCAACTTTCATATCGGTATCGTCACTGATGGAGAAGCCGACATAATACTCAATCTCATGCCATACCACCTGAAACGTGGTAATCTGATGGTGATTACTTGTGATAGTATCATACAAATGATAAATTATTCTAAGAATTTTGACATGCAAGGAATACACCTGTCTGATGACCTAACTAGCCTTGCCCTCAATGGTGTGAGCTTTCCTGTTGTCAAGCAACGAATGACTAATCACATAGTGCCTCTGAATGATGCAGACCTGAAATTACTCTGCTCACTATTCGATGCACTATGGAATACACTTCACAGCAATCTTCAGGTACTGACTGCACGCAATGCCCTACTCACCGCTATAATACATTATGTCCAACAAGTGCTGATGGAGGCGGAAGGTATTGTCCAACCTTCAACCCATGACCGTGAGATCTTCAACAGATTTATTCAAATGGTAAACAATCATTGTCAAGAACATCGTGACATGTATTTCTATGCCGAAGGACTGCATTTAAACAAGCAGTATCTTAGCACTGTGATTTCGCAAGTGAGCGGCAAGACAGCACGATACTGGATTGAGAATGCCACTATATGCCGCATAAAGATTCTCCTACGCCATAGTGACTTGACGCAAAGTGAAATCTCCGACCGTATGTCTTTCCCTGCTCCATCACTATTCTCCCGTTACTTCAAACGTCTATGTGGTATCACTCCTGCTGAGTATAGGAATTACAAGTAGTTGTATCATTTCCAACGGAGTGTAGCGGGTATTTGAGAGTGATATTATCTATTATTCTTGCCATTTAGTTGAATTAGAACATTTTTCCTGTTAATATGATAATTTAAAGATAGAATAAACATTGCATTTTTGCTCCACGAAACTTAATAATAGAATTATGAGCAAGGTTACTTAAATAGGAATCCTCAAATGAACAATAATAATAATAGAATCGGACTGGGCTGCATGGGTATGGCCCGCAGAAATGAAGAGAGTAGTATCCGCACTG
>ERZ842401.1832-NODE-1832-length-29297-cov-6.372444_pt1 | contig 29297 bp, 11 predicted proteins | sample MGYA00521270_ERZ842401 | MGnify/ENA primary metagenome ERZ842401 (study PRJEB31892, sample SAMEA3878208) | bioreactor metagenome | biome: Moose rumen | place: Sweden | collected 2011-10 | study: EMG produced TPA metagenomics assembly of the PRJEB12797 data set... | reverse complement strand
CGCCCATCGTCACTCACGAGCAGGGCCAGTGGTGTGCCTTCCCTGATTTCAAGGAAATATCCCAATACAAAGGGGTGTACAAGGCACGAAACTTTGAAATCTTCCAAGACCTGTTGCGCGATAACGGTATGGCTTCCCAGGCAGAACATTTCCTGATGGCCAGCGGGCGTCTGCAGGTGTTAGCCTATAAATACGAGATAGAGCGTAACTTACGGACGAAAGACTATGCTGGTTTCCAGCTCTTAGGACTCAACGACTATAGTGGTCAGGGTACTGCACTTGTCGGTCCGCTGAATGTCTTTTGGCGTGAGAAAGGCTATTGTACGGCCAGTGACTGGCGTCAGTTCTGTAGTGCCATAGTACCCTTGGCCCGATTCCCCAAATTCGTCTACACCAACAATGAGACGCTTCGCATTCCTGTCGAGGTCTATAATGCTTTCGCCACGAGTCTGAAGGATGCCCATGCCGTCTATAACATCAGCGATGGTGAAAAAGTGCTCTGTCAAGGCGATTTGTTTGCTGGCACATTGCCTGTTGGTAAGAATATAGCCATTGGTACTGTTGAGCAGTCCCTGACCAGCATCACCGAAGCACGCAAACTGACGCTGACGGTTCAGTTGTCTGAGAATATAAAGAACCAGTGGGAGTTCTGGGTTTATCCCGAAACGCTTGACGACATAGACGCCAAGAATGTGTATATCAGCGATACGCTGGATGCCAAAGCGCAGAACATACTGGCCAAGGGGGGCATGGTGCTGTTGACGGCTGCTGGCAAGGTGAAATACGGTAACGATGTACGACATCCCTTCCTGCCCGTGTTCTGGAACACCTCGTGGTTCAAGATGCGACCGCCTCATACCACAGGGGCTTATATCCAGAGAGAACATCCTCTGTTCCGCAGTTTCCCGACAGACGACTGGCAGAATCTGAACTGGTGGGAGTTGACCAACAAGGCGCAGGTCATGAATCTGGCAGAGTTCCCCGTGGATTATCAGCCGTTGGTGCAGCCTATCGACACATGGCATGTCAGTCGGAAGTTAGGCATGCTGATAGAGGTGAAGGTGCTGAAAGGACGTCTGCTCATGACAACGATGGATATTACCCGTCATCTCAGCAGTCGACCGGTTGCCCGCCAGTTGCGCCATAGTATTTTGCGCTATATGCAAAGTCCTGATTTTAATCCTAAGACCACAGTGGCGCCAGACGTTATCCGCCACCTCTTCGAGCAGGAAGCTCCTGCAGTTAACATGTACACCAAGGATTCGCCCGATGAATTAAAGCCAAAATTCAATAATTAAATATGATGAGAAAAGTAGTATTATGTTTGTTGGCTGTGCTGACATTGACAGCAACTGCCAAGCCAAAGGCAAAGAAAGCTGTAGAGACATGGCCGGACGGCACAGTGATGGATGCGTGGTTCCAAGACACCACAAAAGTTGAAGTCGGCAAACTGGGCAAGCAGTATGTGTTGACCGATTATGGGGTGGTGGCTGGCAGTCCGCAGGTGCAGACTCAGCTGATTCAGGCTGTCATTGACCGTTGCGCCCAAGAGGGAGGAGGCGTGGTTGTCGTTCCTCAGGGTACATTCATGACGGGAGCACTGTTCTTCAAGCAGGGCACTCATCTGCATCTCCGTGAGAGTGCCACGCTGAAAGGTTCCGACCGCATCATCGACTATCCCATTCTCACGACCCGCATCGAGGGTGAGACCTGCAAGTATTTCTCTGCGCTCATCAATGCCGATGGGCTTGATGGCTTCACCATCAGTGGCCGGGGGACTATTGATGGCAATGGCTTGCAGTACTGGCAGGAGTTCTGGATTCGTCGCAAGTGGAATCCTCAGTGTACCAACAAGGATGCCCAGCGTCCTCGCCTGACCTATGTGTCTAATTCCAAGAACGTCACCATTCAGGATGTGCATCTTGTCAACTCCCCTTTCTGGACTAACCATGTCTATAAGAGCGACCATGTGCGCTATTTGGACTGTTACATCTATGCACCCACAGAGAATATCTTCGCCCCTGACCCCAAGCGCGGAGCCCCCTCTTCTGACGCGATAGATATCGACGTCTGCACCGATGTGCTCATCAACGGTTGCTTTATGCATGTCAACGACGATGCTGTAGTGCTGAAAGGCGGTAAGGGCACATGGGCTGACAAGGATGAGACCAATGGCCCTTGCGAGCGTATCCTCATCCAGAACTGCCGTTATGGTCGCGTTCATGGCTGTCTGACGTTAGGCTCCGAGTCGCTTCACGACCGTAACATCATTCTGCGCAACTGCCATACCGAGAATGCCAACCGAGTGTTGTGGCTCAAGATGCGCCCTGATACCCCTCAGCATTATGAGTACGTCACCGTAGAAGGCATCACGGGCCAGTGCGAGCGTTTCCTCTTCATTCAGCCGTGGACGCAGTTCTTCAAGCCTGGCGACCGCGAGATGCCGTTGTCACGCTGCAACAACATCACGCTGCGCAACATTCAGGTGGATACAAAGAAGATGCTGGATGTGAAGACCTCCGACAAGTACGAACTGATAGATTTCACCCTCGACGGACAGCCCATCGACTTCACGCAGTTTGCTCCGGCCACTAAGGAAACTACACCAAAGGTGTACTTATAGCTCTATCAAATAAAGGGCAGTTCTTTCAAAAAAAACAGGTAAAAAGTTGCTTGTTTGGAATATTTTTTGTTACTTTGCACCGCATTAGTGATGTTTTTACACTTTTGTACTATAAACTGAGAAATACTTAACAACTAACATTTATGCTTATGAAGAAAATTTTTACGCTAACAATGCTCACCCTGCTTGCGGTGGGGAGCGCAAATGCACAAAGAAAGACTTGGGACTTCACAAAGGGTTTCAAGCAGACGACAGTGGACAATCTAAAGGCTGCAGGATGGACTGACCAAACAGAGGGCAAGATTATCCGGTCAGGAAAACGTAGTGCTGCAGGCCCATTAACTTATACCATCAGTGGTAGTGAGTGGACTTGCCCCGAAACAGAAGGACTGACGTTTGGTGCCGTTTCTGCAAATCATCTTAATGTTGCCTATGGTGTTGACGGTGACAAATATATTTGGCTGAATGGTAAGAAGGCAGAGGACTGTGTGACTATTCCCAGCATTCCTGCCGGTGAGAAAGTAACCATTGTATATGCTTCTCACTCAGGTTCGGAAGCACGTGGTTTTAAGTGTTCTACTTCGGGTTTTGCTGATGCCGATGGTGCCACCACGTTTACAACGATAGCACAGGCTACTGTTGTACTCACAAATAACAATAGTAATGAGAGTGACCTTAAGATATCGGCAACCAATGGCTTCCACATCTATAGCATCGTGATTGGTGAAGGTGACCCTGCTGTAACAAATAACATTGCTTATCTGTATACTGGTACTCAAGATGCACTTGTTGCTCAGCTTCAGACTCGTGAAAACACAACAGTGACCCCAATTGACGTGACGACTACAACTCTTACAGCTGATCAACTGAAGGAATATACGCTCGTAGTCATCAGTGCAAGCGTTCCCGCTGACAATGCTAATGTAGCAATTGTCAAGGAGGCTCTGCCCTTCACCCCAACTCTTAACTTTAACGCTAACCTCTATCCTGCATGGGGCTATGGTGAGGCCATTGCGCTTGAATCTGCCGTTGGTCTTGTAAAGAATGCAAGTCATACACTTCTTAAGGGCGTAGAGGCAACTACTGAAGGCGAAGGCGAAGAGGCTGTTTCGTTTATTGAATTGGGCGAGGGAGCCAAGGCTGTTAATTTAGGCGAATATTTTAATAATGATGAGGCTCCGTTGAAGGATTTAAGTGACCAGTATGCAGTGGCTCATCTGCACAATATCTACCATAACGGATATATCTATTTCCCCTATGGTACTTCTACTGCTTCGCAGCAGGTTATTACCAATGCCGTTGACATGCTGATTGACTCGAAGACTGAGGTTACGAAGGCTCCGGCACCGGGTATTGTGTTGGAATACAAAAACCATAATACTAATGTGACTATTACGGCTGCAAACACATTGGTTAAACCGCATATCTATTATACCATCGACGGAACAGAACCTACAGAGAAGAGTACTGAATATACTGATGTTATCAACACTACTGAGCCTATTACCGTCAAGGCTGTTGTCATTGCCGAAGGCTATCTGCTCAGCGCAGTGGCTTCTAAAGATGTTGACATCAAGGAGCAACCCAAAACACCTGTCATTAGCACAGCATTAGAAGACGGTAAGACTACAGTCACCATTGACAAGGGTTCTGATGCAGAAGATCTCGTAGTTTACTTTAATACGACAGGATCTAAAGCCATTAATGAGTCTGATGTTTATAAGGATGCCTTTACTGTTACCAAGCCGACTGATATCTATGCCTTCTGTGTGGCTGGCGGTGCTGTATGGTCAGAAGTGGCTCAAAAGCGTGTAGTAGTCAAGGACGCTCAAGTAGCTGTTGATATTCTGTCTCACTTCGCTGCACCGAACAACTGGATTAAGCAGACTGATGGTGAAACCGTACTGACCAACAATGGCAATATCTTTGCTGCTGGTACAAATGATAGTTTCACGATGTGGAAAGAAGGTACTGGCCGTACTGTAACAGATCCTGATACAGGCGATGAGGTAACTGTATATGATGAAATTGACTGGGTTACATCAGACGAGCCTGGTGAGAATCCTCAGTGGATGGCCATGACAAAGGGACAAGGTGTGCTTTGGCAGAACAATGTACCCCAGACCAACATTATCGGTGACAATGAGGGTATCAACCCTGTTAGCTCACTTGACGTTGACGACATTTTCGTAGCTACGAAATATAATCTTTGCTTCTACAAGTTCCAGTCTGGTGAGAGACCTACAGGTGTTATCCAGTCGAAGAACAAGTTTGCAGGTCCTTTTGATATCGTTATGATTGACAATATGGGCTCTGGCAATTTGATGATGGAAGTCTCTACAGACGGCAACGAATGGACTCAGGTCGGTAATACCGTCGAAAAATCTGGTTACAGCCGTATGTGGCAGAAAGATACCTTCCACTATACGGGCACTGATGAGGTTTATGTTCGCGTTTCTCAGCCCAATGAGAATACTGGCACACCCAAGATTTACGATATCTATGTAGCCAATTCAGGCGAGAATTCTGCTATCCTGAAGCAGAATTATGACAACGAGTACAATACTTATATCACTGGCATTGAGACCGTAGTTGACAAGAAGGCTAAGGCCGCTACAGGCATCTACAATATCAATGGTATTCGTCAGCAGACATTGCGTCGCGGACTGAACATCGTTGTGATGAGCGATGGCAGTGTTCGTAAGGTGATGGTGAAGTAATAATCGTCGGAATATGAAAAATCGGTGCATCCTTTGGTGGTGTACCGATTTTTTTGTACCTTTGTCACCTTGAATCATATAAATAATGTACGGGATATGAACAAACTACGACTTTTTGTGATGGCTTTGCTGACCGAAGCTGCTATCAGTATCAATGCCCAAGTGACTCCTGTGAGCCAGATGGAGAAGTTGGACCGTGGCCTTGTGGCTGTTCCTGTTTCTGCCACTTCCAATTTTGTCAGTTGGCGATTGTTAGGAACCGACAATAAAGAGACCACCACCTTCGACTTGCTGCGCAATGGCAGTGTGATTGCCTCTAATCTCTCCAAGACCAACTATCAGGATAATAGCGGCTCTGCGTCTGCCAAGTATCAGGTGGTAACGAAAGTGAGTGGTGAGACGACTGAGACCTCTGCTGAGGTGCAGCCTTGGGGGAAGAAGTATAAGACGCTCACTCTCGACCGTCCTGCAGGTGGTACAATCCAAAGTTGGAGGCCGTATGATTCGTCAAGCAAGACCTATGGCTCTGCTATAGAAATGCCGTATACTTACTCTCCTAACGATTGCAGTGTGGGTGATGTTGACGGTGATGGTCAGTACGAGCTCTTGGTCAAATGGGACCCTTCTACGTCGCAAGACAACTCTTATAGCTGTGGTAATAGCGGTAGTGTCTATATCGACTGTTATAAAATGAATGGGACTAAGCTTTGGCGTATCGACCTTGGCAACAACATTCGTGCCGGAGCCCATTATACACAGTTCATGGTCTACGACTTTGATGGTGATGGCAAGGCAGAGCTGATGTGTAAGACTGCTCCTGGGTCGAAAGACGGACAGGGCAGCTATGTCAATCAGGCAGCTACCGATGCCACTATCAAGGGACATGACAATACCACGGATTATCGAAATTCGAATGGTCATATTCTTAGCGGACCAGAATACCTGACCGTATTTGAAGGATTGACAGGTAAGGCTATCCATACCACTTGGTATCTGCCAGGACGTGCAGGAACAGGTAGTAAGCGTCCTGATACGGGAGCTGCTCTTACCGAAGGAGGCTCAGAGTTAGGCAAGGTAAGTACCTATCCTGAAAAATCTTTCTGGGGCGATAATTATGGTAATCGCTCTGAGCGATTCTTGGCAGCAGTAGCCTATATCAATGGTGCAGACAAGCCTGCTTGTGGCATCTTCTGTCGCGGCTATTACACAAGAGCTTATGTGTGGGCGGTCAGCTTTGACGGTACAAGGCTGCATACAGAATGGCTGCATTGTTCACCTAACACAACCCAATCTTTGGTTTGGAATAAGACGGGTACTACGGCTATCAAAGTAGATGTAGATGGTGAGACATTGGTGCGCAATGGTATCAAGACGACATCAAAGAACACCTCTGGGGCCACTTCTTCTGATGGCAGCGGGTCAGGTAGTAACACGTTGTATGGTAATGGAAACCATAATCTGTCCATAGCCGACGTTGATGGTGATGGCTGTGACGAGATTCTCTGGGGGGCAGGTGCCTTGAATAATGATGGTTCGCTGCTTTATGCTACGGGCTATGGTCATGGCGATGCCATTCACGTGGGAAAGATGATTCCTGACCGTGAGGGTTTTCAGGTGTTCGATGTTCATGAGGATAAACTGGTTGCCGCTCATGGCTCTTGGGACTTGCACGATGCTGCTACAGGAGAGATTATCCATCATGGCGGTTCTGCTGACAAGGACAATGGCCGAGGTATGGCAGGCGACCTGACAGGAAGTAATGGCTGGGAGTTCTGGTCAAGCGATGAACGTAACCCTCGTAATGCCAAGACGGGTAGTGTCGTCATTAACAAGTCGTGCTCCGTCAATTTCCGCATCTATTGGGATGGCTCTATGCAAGACCAGTTGTTCGACGGTAATATCACGAAGTGGGATGGTAGTAGTTTCACCACCTTAATTTCTTCTTTTAATACGGCAGATTATAATTACGGCCATACCTGTAACTCGACCAAGAATACGCCCTGTCTACAGGCAGATATCTTAGGTGACTGGCGTGAGGAACTGATTCTGTGGAATGAAAACAACCCTGCTGAGATTAATATCTATTCCACATGGACACCTACCGACTATGCCGTGCCAACCCTGATGCACGACCATGTCTATCGCATGGGAGTGGCTTGGCAGAACACGGCTTATAACCAGCCGCCTCATTTGGGTTACTATCTGCCTGACTACATCAGTGGCAAGATAACAGGGATTATTGAAATAGGTGAAGACAAGAATACAGAAAAACAAGACGGTAGCTGGTATACGCTCAGTGGCATGCGACTGAATGGTATGCCTACCCAGAAAGGATTGTATATTAAGAACGGACGAAAGATAATTATTAGATAACAATGAGAAAAAGCATTATTGGAGCCTTGCTGTTGCTGTGTACGGCAATGAGTGCACAACAGCTGGCTTTCCCTGAAGCTCAGGGGTGGGGGCGCTATGCCACGGGTGGCCGTACAGGCTCTGTTTACCATGTCACAAACCTGAATGACTCAGGAACGGGTTCGCTGCGCGATGCTGTCAGCCAGCCTAACCGTATTGTGGTGTTCGATGTGTCAGGCGTTATCCGCATCACCTCTCGCATAGTGTTCAAGAATAATCTTTATGTGGCCGGACAGACAGCTCCCGGAGAGGGCATTACCGTCTATGGTGACGGCGTGTCGTTCTCAGGAGCCGACAATATCATTGTGCGCTATATGCGTTTCCGAATGGGTGCTGTGGGTACGAAGGACAAGGATGCCGGAGGCATAGCCAATGGACAGAACATGATATTCGACCATTGCTCCTTCTCATGGGGACAGGACGAGAACTTCTCCATCAACTGGGATAACAAAGGGACTGCTCCTCAGAATATCACACTGATGAACTCCATCGTGGGACAGGGGCTGATGACCCACTCGGCAGGCGGACTGATGCAGGCCGACAACATCTCTCTTTATCGTATCCTGCTGGTGGACAACTCTACGCGTAACTTCAAGGTGAAAGGTACTAATCAGTATGTCAACAACCTGGTGTATAACTGGAAGAATGCTGCTTATAACATGGGAGGCGACTCGGAGGGACAGTCGTATGCCAATATCGAGTCGAACCTCTTCATCAACGGCCCTGCTGTGGGTGGCAACTGCCTGACGGGTGGTAATGCCAACTTCCATTTCTATGGAACAGACAACTGGCAGGACTCGAACCGTGATGGTGTTTACAACCCGGAGGAGTTTACGGGTGATGGCGGCGGAGACCGTCAGACCACGCCCTACGACTATCCTACGTTGGAGAAGTGGGCTGCTAATGATTTGGTGGAGAAACTGCTGCCTGATGTGGGTGCTTCGCTGCCTTATCGTGATTTGGCTGACTGCTATATGATTGACGAGGTGCTGTCTTTCGGAAAGAAAGGCAATTTGATTACCAACGAGAACGAACTGCCTATCGGGGTTCCTACCTCATGGTCATGGTTTAAGGGTGAAAAGCTGGCGGACAGTGACAACGACGGTATGCCTGATGCATGGGAGAACGCCCAGGGCTTGAAACCTAATGACGCATCAGACGCCATGGAGATTGCAGAAAACGGCTATGCCAATATTGAGAATTATATCAATGGCATCACCAAGGCTGACCGCCAATTCTTCCTGCGTGCTCCGATGTTGCTGGAACTCACGGAAGCCACGACAAACAGCCTGACCTTGACGTGGGCAGACTATTCTGACAACGAGGAGGGTTTCATTGTAGAGATGAAACAGGGTGATGACTTCGTGGAGATGGGACGAACGAAGGGAAGTGCCTTTACCATTGCCGATGCCGGGCTGCAGCCCGCCACAGCCTATGTGGTCAGGGTATGTGCTTATCAGGGAGAAACGAAGTCGGAGTATACCGCAGAACTGACGGTGAAGACACGTCCCGAACAGGTGGACATCATTGATGTGGAGACCTTTAAGGGAAGTGGTGACGGCGAATGGCTTATCAATCCGCTGGACGATGAGGTCATCACACTGGCTGAGGCAACACCTAAAAAGGCAGTCGTTGTCTATTCGGATGCCCATGTTACCATCAACGGTGATGGCTATCTCAGTGGCTCGGCCTCCTTGAACAAGGCTGGCGAGGGAACACTCACCATCGCCACCGACCAGCAGTATGAGGGTGCTACCGTGCTGCATCAGGGCGTCTATGAGTTCTCAACGCTGAAGAATGGTGGCGTTGCCAGTGGCTTGGGCATGAGTCAGGAGTTTGCCCAGAATTGGGTGATGGACGGAGGCGTCTACAAGTACACAGGAACAACCACATCCACCAACCGCTCAGCCCGTCTGTATAATGATACCGAACTGAATATCGCCAACGACGCTGCTGTGGTGACAATGAATGGCTCCATAGAGGGTCAGGGCAACCTGACAGTCAATGGCGAGGGTCAGGTGCTGGTGAACACGGATGCGTTCTTCAACTACGACGGAAACCTCGTCATGAAGGGAGGTACCCTGAAACTGGCGAGCAAGACGGTTTCGGATAAAGGTATAGGTACGGCAGGAAAACTCGTGATGGCTGGTGGAGAGTTTATCACTATCGGCAAGAACGAGAGCTCGGTGACTTACAATTTCCCCATAGAAGCAGTGGCAGGCACTACGTCGACTGTCAATTTTGACCTTTGGAACACGAATAAATGTACCGTGTCTGGCACGGGTACGCTTGTCTGGGATGTTCACTACCTTCGTGAATACATAGAAGGTAATTGGGACAACTTCACCGGACAGTTAGTCATCAAGGGAACAGGTAAGAGTGGTCAGAGCCAGTTTGCAGTACGCAATGGGGTGGGGGTTAAGAATGCCCCAATCATGTTGACGGGTAATGCGCAGATTAATGGTGGCAAAAACCAGTCGACGTATTACTTGGGTGGCTTGTCGGGTGATACAGGTACCAAGCTTTCTGGTTTTAATGTCAAGCAGAAGGGTGAGGGTACTTGGATTGTTGGAACAGCCAATACCAATGAGACTTTCAACGGCGTTATTGACAACAATGACCAGGCAGGCACTCATCCCGGCACGACCTCTATTGAGAAGCAGGGCAGTGGTGAATGGCGACTGACGGGTGCCAATGTGTATAGCGGTACGACGTATGTTACTGCCGGAAAACTGATAGTGAACGGCAAGCATACCGGTACAGGCGCGATTACTGTCCGTAAGGGAGCCACACTGGCTGGTAAGGGAACGTTAGCTGCCAAAACAACGGTCAACGTGGGTGGTATGCTGCAAATAGGCGACACACTGGCTACAGACAAGGGACTGACCTTTAGCGGTGGACTCCAGCTGAATACAGGTGCTATCCTGAAACTCAACGATGCCATGGCCGAGGCTGTCTGGCAGGCAGGTGATGAAATCCAGGCTTTTACCGGTACGGTTACGGGGCAGTTTGCTGAGATTCAGCCAGCCACCCCAGGTGAAGGCTTGATGTGGGATACTACCGACCTCTATACCAACGGTGTCCTGAAGGTGGCTGTAAATACGGCTATCAGTGCTGTTCAGGCCGATGAAACCGCTTCTGAATACTTCACGCTAAAGGGCGAGCGCACGATGACTCCTGGCAAGGGGCTCTACCTGAAGCGCACGATGACCGCTGACGGTCGCATCGTAACGAAGAAAGTCGTCCGCTGACGGCATTACGGCTCACTCTTCACGAGATTACGGCTCACCATCGACGAGATTACGGCTCGTTACAAAAGAGAATCCCCGCAGCTTCTGATGAGCTCCGGGGATTCTCTTTTATCTATGTCGTAAGGAACGATTGGTGTCTGCCTTATTTGAAGGGCAGATACCAATTGTTCTCTTCTTCCAGTGCAACGGTAGGCTGCTTGTAAGCTAACTTCTTGGCCAGCCACTGGCCTCCGAAGTTGGCGCTATAGGTGCCGGCAGCATTCTTATGACGTGCCAGACGCATCAGGTCGTTGAAGCGATTGCCCTCGAAGGCAAACTCCAGGGCGTACTCGTCGCAGAGCAAGTCCTCAACGGCATTGATAGAGTCGGCAGCGGTTGTTCCAACGTTGACATTGAATGTAGTGCCTATCTCAGCCATCTTCTTGCCTACTATGTCTGCCATCTGGTAAGGTGACAAGCCTGGATTATAGACATTGCCGACGGCATCGTTGGCATAGCCTGTTCCATGGCAATGTACACCATACATGAAAAGCTCGGTGTTGAACTTCGACATGTTGGCATCTGAGAGTAGGGGATAGGTGGTCTGCAGTTTCTGCAGAGTGGCATCGCTCAGATAGTTTGCTGCAAAGAGTCCTGTGGAGATACCGTCCTTGAGGATGGCAAAGGCGGCGTCATACATACCCAGACGATTGAAGGCCTCAGCCAGATGGAGCAGCACCGTGGTGTTGCGATAAAGGGCAACGCGGGCAGTATTGTACTTTGTAATCCATACCGTAATGGAGTCACTCTCATCATCGGTAGTGGTGTGAGTGATGCCAGTATAACGCTGGTCACCCAGGGTGCTGGCATTGATTACCGTTGTCGATGCCGTGCTTGCGGTGGAGAGATAGTAGAATGGCTGTGCTTCCGACAGGGCTACATAACCTTCACTGGGCAGAATCTGGATTTCGTCAATGTAGCGGCTGTTACCCGTGAGGTCGGTAGAGTAGTAGTCATAGCCAAAGGTCTTGGGCAGACTGGTGGTGAGACCTCTCTGTGAATTGGTAGCCATAGGGATGTAAGTGATATACTCATCGCCAATAGTGCTAAAGATGGTCTGCCACTGCCCGGCACCGCGCGTATTGAAATTGGAATAATCAAAGTCAGAGGGTATCTGGTCCATGTAGATGACGCGCCCATTTCCCATGTATGGCATGAGCCACGCCGTATGGCGCTGGTTGTCGTTGGCCACCTCAGTCAGATAGGTGATGTAGTGTTGGGCAGCCTTGCTAAACTGCTCTGTCTCCAGGTACATATCGCCAAGGACAACATCCACAGGGATGAACAACTTGGAATACGTAATGTTGCTTCCCGCAGGATATGTGTTAGCTGCCGTCGGAGTGGGGTACGTGGTGTACTGCTCCAAGTCGGGAGCCAGCCTGTCTACGATGCCTGAGAGGTTCAGCTCGGGGAACTGGCTGTTGTCAATATCGGAAATCTTTGTCAGTGGCTGCGTGAAGAAAGGTACCTTGCCATAAGTACGTGCCAGCTGCATATAAGCCCAGGCACGGATGGCCTTGATGGCTGCATACTCCTTCATGACAACCAGGTCAGAGCCTGTGCGCAGCGTGGTGTCACGGTGTGCGATGTAATAGTTACAGTTGTTGATGACACGGTAGTAAACGTAAGCCGAGTCGTATTTGTTAGCCGTGGTGGCCGAGAAGTTGGCCAGCTGGCGAAGGTTGTTATCTGTGTAGACCGTTGTCTTGACGAGGTCGCCACGCATCTCTCCCTGATAGACATACTGGTCGGCCAGCTGCTGCAGTCCCTGGAGGATACCGATGGCATAGAACAGCGAGTCGGTCTTGTCATTCAGTTGAGGGTCAAACACCTGACGCTCGCTGTCTGTATCCAGCATGTCAGAGCAGGAATAGGAACCGCAGAGGATGCAGATTGCACTGATAAATATTGCTATCTTTTTCATAATCTCTTAACTTTTCGCTCGACCTTCGGTCGCTTTGTACCTTTAGGTCAAAGAGCTTTTAACTTTTAGCTTTTAACTTTTAACTTTAGAGGTTAATCTTTACACCGGCATAGAATGCACGTCCAAGTGCAAGAGCACCACAGTCGATACCCTGATACATCACGCCATTGCCAATGCTGAATTCGGGGTCGCTGCCTTTGTACTTCGTAAACGTGAGCAGATTCTGTGCTTCAGCCCAGACGGACAATCCCTGAAGCCAAGTCCATGTACCTGGAATAGGAATCTTATAACTGATGTTAACCGTCTTGAGTCTGAGGTAGCTACCTTTTTCAATCCATCGGTCGCTGAAGCGGTTGTTGCCCATCGGGTCACCATAGGTGGCACGTGGCAGCTCTGCCTGCTGTCCCTCATAGCGCCAGCGGCCTGTGCTGGATACCTGCTGGTTATAGAATGTGGCACCGCTGTTCAGGATTGAGCGCTGGTAGTTATATACATCATTACCCAGTGAGTAATTGAATGCTAACGAGAGTGTCAGGTCTTTCCATCCTACTGTAGCGAAGATGTTGCCATAGAGGTCAGGGTTCGGATTGCCAATGATGGTCTTGTCTTTTTCGTCAATCTTTCCGTCATTGTTCCTATCCACGAAGTGTACATCACCAGCCTTGAAATACTGAGGATTGCCCGATTTGTCTTCCATGTACAGGTAAGTCCCATTGCCAGCGGCTTTTGCCTCGGCGTCGGTTGAGAAGACGCCTGCTGTCTCATAGCCATAGAACATGGCTACAGCGTTGCCTACGCTTGTCAGGATGTTGTTGTCGCCATAGACGGAGGTGGTGTAGTCACCGTCAGACAACTTGGTGACCTCGTTCTTGTAATGGCCCATGGTGGCACCGATTTCTACGTGCCAGTCTTTGGATACAATAGGCTTGCCGTTGATGGCAAGTTCAAAACCAGTATTCTTCAGTGAGCCGCCATTGCTCCAGTAGTTGTTGATACCTCCAATGGGGTTGGAGAACTTCTTCAGCATGAGCAGGTCGTCTGTCTTGTGGATATAGTAATCGAAGCTTACACCCAAACGGTTGTTGAACAGATAGCTCTGCAGTCCTACGTTGAACTTCTTGGTTGTCTCCCATTTGATGTTGTCGTTACCGATGTTGGTCATCTGGATACCCATGACATTGTTGAAGTATTTGACAGCCGTGAAGCTGGTGCGGGCAGCATAGTTGGAGATGTTGTCGTTACCGCTGACGTCAAATCCTGCATTAAGACGCAGATAGTTCACTACTGAATGCTTTGGGAACCAGTTTTCATTGGTCATCACCCAACCAGCCTGAATGCTGGGGAAGATAGCCCATTTCACACCGAAGAGACCCAGTCCGTCAGCATTATCACCAAAACGGCTGTTGGCCTCGGCCATGAGCGACAGGGTGACGAAGTAGCGGTTCATGTAGTTATAGTCCACATTGCCATACCACTGCAGGTTCTTCCACACGTCGTTAGCACCCTCGATACCGGCAATACCGCTGGTAGAAAGTGTCGGGTTCTTGTCGCTGGTCTTGCCTTGATATTCCGTGCTCAGGTCGCTGTTGTCGTAGGAGAAGTAATTGTAGCGGCCACCAATGAAGGCATTGACGGTATGCTTGCCAAACTGACGGCCCCAGTCAACTTGTATTTTACCCATGAGGTTTTGCTCCTTGGCAAACATTGACATGGTCTGTGAGGTGACATTGCCAATCTCAGCAACATTGAACGTAGGAACTCCTGAATAGGGACGGAAGTAGCGCTGGGCATTACGATTCAGCATATAGTAAATATCTGCGGAAAGTTTAAAGCCTTTGCCCATGAGCAGTACCGGAGCCAGACGGAGTGTGAAATAGGTGTTCTCTGCCTTGTTCTTATTATCGCCATTACCATTCTCAATCAGCGAAACGGGGTTGGCCAACTGAGTATTCGTGACAGGATTGCGCGGTGTCTCGCTTGCGGCCAGGATGTCGTCATAGCCGCTAAGCAGGGTCGTGAAACCACCCACGATACTATTATATTGATGGGGTGCCACGAGTGGTGACTTGATGAGAGCCAGGGCTGTCAGCGATGTGATGGTACTTGAAGTGAAATCGGAGGGCAGTCCGTCATCAAATACGTAGTTGTTGGTGCGCGAAATGGCAATGTCGAACTTTGTCGTGAGGTTCCAAAGGATTTTCAGGTCCGTATTGAAACGTACGTTCATGCGGTCAAAGCTGGTCTCCTTAATGGTGTTCTTGGCATCCACATAGCCTACAGAGAGGTTGTACATACCAATGTCATCACCACCCTGCACGTTGATGCTGTAGTTCTGCGTCATGGCATTGCGATACACATCCTTCGTCCAGTCTGTATCATTATGATAGGTATGATAATAATAGTTGGTGGGGTCGTCATTGAGGAAACGGAAACCCTTATACTCGTTGGCATAGGGTAATGTGCCAATCAGCTCAGCAGCATAGGTGCGATATTGGCTGGCATTCATCATGGTCGGCAGGCGCGGAATGAGTTGTACACCAGCGGAAATGTTGGCATCAATGCGCGTTGCCATTGAATGTCCACGCTTGGTGTCGATAATCACTACACCATTGGCACCACGAGCTCCATACAGGGTTGTGGCGTTCTTCAGCACGGTCACTTTCTCGATGTCATCGGGAGAGATGTTGGCGAGCATGTTGTTAAACTGGCAGTCGTGCAACGAGACACGGTTGCGCTGCATGTCCATTTCCACACCGTCGATGATGATGAGTGGCTGGGCATCACTCGTGATGCTGTTCAGACCACGGATAAACATCGAGGCACCGCCATCAGCGGCTGCTGTATGGAGGATGCTGCGTATGTCACCGCCTAACTTGCTGGCCACCTCATTGTCTACAGTCACGCCAAAGCGATTAATCTGTGCCGTGCGTTTGGCTGTATAGTCGGTTCCTGCGTGATACATCGGCTGGAATTTATCGCCCAGCATCTTCACATTGATAGTCATGGTGCTGTCATAGGCAGCCACGCCGACCTGCTGGGGGAGGTATCCTGCGCTATGTACATAGAGAGCGGTGGCAAAGGTGGGCACCTTGATGGTGAAATGACCTTTCTCATCAGTCATCGCCGTATATTGCTCGTTGCCTAATGCCTGCAGCTGCACACCTGCCAGAGGGGTGTTCAAGGCTTGGTCAATGACAACACCCTGTAGGGTCTTGGTTGGATAGACTGCCTGCTTCACCTGTGTGCGCTTGGGCTGCTTGATGGTAGTTGTAGTCTCTTCCTCAAACGTGTCATCATCGTCCGTCTGGGCATAGATGACAGTAGTGAGTCCCAAAGTCATGGTGCAGACGGCAAGCCTCAGACCGCAAGTCTGCCAAAGATGGAATATAGTACGCTTCATAATCATTTCTTATTTTTTTCTTCAAATTCCACGAGTTCTTTCGGCTTCAGCAGGATGCCTGCAATGCGGAGGTCGCGTGAGAAGTCGTTACGGACAGTGCCTGTGACGGCTGAGAACGGAGAAGTGATTTTTATGTTAGGACAATAACCATCGCCCAGACCTCTGTAGCATACAGGGAAGGTAAACTCACCGACATAAAGGGTGTCGACCTTCGAGGTGTCGTTGGTGAAGGCATAGATGGTGTTCTTGTTAGTGGCTGTATTGGTCAGCTTATACTTCGTCCTGAAGGCTTCTGCATCCTGATTCTCGTCGAGGAATACCTGGTCCTTCAGCGTGCCGTTCTTGTCACAGTAGTTCAGCGTGAAGATGACACGATTGGGCTTTGTTACTGCCGTCGATTTAGTCTTGTCAACATTCTCAGGGACAAAGATACAATAGATTTCGTAGGTCGTGCTCAGCACATCTTCAAGATAGAGGTCGAGTTCGGGCTTCGAATAGTTGCCGCTGGGCTCTATCCACAGATAGCGATAGTTCGTTTCGTAAGAATCTGTGAGGTCTACCTTTGTAGCATCTACATTGGTGCTTGTTACCTGCACAGACGATGTGGAGCCATTGAGGATGCGCGCCTGGTTGAAGGAAGAACTTGCTGAGTAATAAAGCTCAGGATTATAGGTCTCCCACGATGAGACGGCCAGACTGTCAACGATGCGTGCCATACCGTTGCTCATCTTTACATCAGCAATGGTCTGTGCTAAGATGTCGCTTGGGTTGGAAAGTTTGTTGCGAGTCGTCGTATAGAGCGTATCGGTACCTAAGTACGAGGGCTCTCCAATCAGCCAGCGATTATAGCCGTTGTTATTGCTGAAAGAGAGATAGCGTGTCATGTAACGCGTAGCCAATGAGTCAGCCAGCATACTGCCATCCATAGTAATGGATATCGGAGACGATGCTATCGTGGCACCCTCAGCACCTTTTCTTGCATCAGGAATAAAGGCCTGTGCCAATGTGGTTCCGATATAGTTGAAGCTGTTCTTAATCTTGTTGTATGTACTAATCCACGCCTTGTTCGTGGGAACCAGCATCGTATAGGTACTGTCCTCGTTGTTCATCTTGAAGTTGAGTGAACTCCATAGCGTGTTCTCCGTAATAATCACAGAGTCGACATAGGTCTGGTAGCCATTCACAATAGGACCTGGCACCGAATTCTCCGTGTCCAGATAGGATTGCTCATAGCGGCGGAAGAAGCGACTCAGGGAGTCGATGCTGTAAGCCTTGTTCTGCACGGTGTCGGTGACAAACTCATAGAGGTTGGGGTAGAAAGTAGCCACTCCGTTGAGCGTATGCATCACACCGTTGTTGCTGGGCACGTTGGCAGTGTTCAGCGACACCCCGTCGAAAGTGAAATTGCCAGAACCCGTGAAATCGTAAGACTTCTCGTTGAGCATCAGGATGCGCTCATTGATATTGCCGGAAGCCAGATGGCTGTAGTTGGCAATGTGGTTGTTGACAAACTGTCGCAGCAACGCGCTCTTCCCTAAGCTTTGGAATGTAGAGGCATCATAGGTATTATTCAGTGGCGCCCATACCGTATAACACTGAGTGGCATTAAGGATGCTGTCATAGCCTACCGTCTTCAACAGGTTGGCAAAGTCGCTCAGCTGATCGTTCTGCTGGATGTTCTGCCACAGCGTCTGGTTGGCAGCAGGCACAGTGTCTACTACCGCCTTGTTGTAGTCGTCGAAATCAGAACATGACGTGGCAGTCAGCATCGTGGCTGCCAGCATCATCATTCCTATATATTTATTCTTCTTCATACAATTTTCAATTATCAATTATCAATTTTCAATTGTTTTTAGTACCAGTCCTCCGTGTATTGCTGGTTGTCGAGCACACTGGTGGGACAGAACTCTACAAAGTCGAGGCCAACGGGGAGCAATGGGTTGTCAGGGTTCAGCGTCTTGATGCGCAACCAGTTCTCCTGACCCTGCTTGAGCTCGATACGTCCTAATACGTAGCGAACCGTCATGCTGGCTCCATACTCAAAGCGTCCGTTGTTGGTGGTAGTCCATCCTGTTGACTCAGCATGTCCGCAATAGCTGTACGGACCACGCATGTAGCCACGGTTATGCATGGCGATGTCGGAGGATACACCCATATCGTCTTCCTCAGTGGCATTCGTCAGACCGATTCGTGGGTCGGTTACCTGCACTGAGGCATCAAAGGGCAGTCCAATGGCCTGCATCGAGGTCACACTGGGTGAGCTGCCGATGTAGTACTGCATGAATCCGCCATAACTCATCGGGGCATATACCACTCGAATCTCATAGATGCCTGAAGGTACACTGGGCAGTTTGAAAGCCATGTCATAGCGGCCCCAGAACTGTACCTGGTCTGACTCGAAGCAACGCCATGCGCCATGCAGACAGTATGCCAGACAGAAGTAGTCATCGTACAGCACCATGTTGTCAAAATACTTCGATGGGATACCTGCACGCGAGCCGTCATATGCACTGCCGATGTTACCGTCGCCTGTTGCCCAGTAGCGCTGGCGGTTGTTAATCAGCTCAGGGAACAGTGAGGTACAGTTGACGCGTATACGTTCGTTCAGCACTCCCTTCGGCACGATGCGGTTGTATACCAGCATCTTGTTGATGGGGTGTACGTATCCGTTATAAGCCAGCAGACTTCCAGTACGGAGCACCATTACACCTTCGTCTACCACGGTGTGCATCGACTCAGAGCCTTGCGAGGCCAGCTGGTCTGTCAGCGTATTATTCATGCGGTAGCGGTTGATGTAGAGGTTCTTTCCGTTGCCTATGTTAGAGGGTTCCCAGATTTTCATCATGGTGTGGGGAAGCATCGTCTCATAGTAGTCGTAGGGGTCGGCATCGGGAGCATAGTTCCAGTAAGCGTTCGAACCCTTCTCATACACCAGCTGGTTGACCGACATCGAGGCATACAGGATGTGGTAAGCCACAAACATATTGAGCGCATTGTAACGGTTGGTGTAGTCTTTGCCGGTGCTTACCGTAATGCCGTTTTCGCTCAGATAGTCGTACCAGTCTGCGGCGTTACCATATTGCTCGTTGGCAAATTTTACCAGGTCCTCAAAAGACTTGATATTGTTGGCTTCCATGACTGCGTCTGACTCTGCAAACACGGTAAAGCCCACCTTACAGGTCGTCTCTGCTGAGAGTGCGCTGCTGTAATTCTCACGTGGCAGTTGGGTGAAGCTGAAGGTGCCATCGGCGTTGTCGCCATTCTTCATAAAGGTAAGCACGGAATCACAGAGACCAGTTCGATGGAAAGCCTCATTGAAGATGGCGTAGGTATCCTTGTTACGCTCCAGCATGTCACCGATGAAGCGCGTGAAGCGTGGGATGACATTATCTATAACATGGAGCAGACCGTTTGTTGCCTGCTTGTCGGAAGCAGTGATGGTGGCCTTGTTGCCAAGGATGGTATTTCCCGTGTCCGAAGAGTAGGAGAACTCATAGCCCAGCATAGTGGATATCTCACCGTTACCTGTCATGGAGACGAGGTCGCGGTAAGTCGTCGTGATGTGGTACTTGACAATGTTGATGCAAAGGCTGTCGGTGAGTCCCTCAAGTGAGTTCTCTGTCATGCCGTTGTGATCAATGACAGCCTCTTTATCATTGTAAAGACTGTCGATATATGCCTGCACACCTTCGTTGGTGGGGGCAAAACAGGTGTAACTTCCATAGGCTGCCATCATTTTGTCATAGCCCACGCGCCCCAGTATGTAGTTGAAGTCGGTGAGCGTGCTGTCCTGTGCAATGAGTGACTCAATGGTCTCGCCTGTGAAGGTATAGAGGTCTGACTCGTCAGGCTCGGGGTTACAGGCTGTGAATGTGGCAGCCAGTATGCATACCCCTGTCAGGAGTGTACTCTTGGTCATATTGATGATGTTAATCTTCATATCGTAGTCCTCCTTAATTAATAGTTCTTGTTAGTGTTATCGTTAGAACTGTAACCTGGGTTTTGCCTTAGCGAAGGACAAATGTTCAGGTCAGAGAGCGGTATAGGCATATATAGCCTCGGCTCTGTGTTCATCTTGGCTGCTACGGCATTGCCCTTGCCTGAGAGCTTACGCTTCATAAGATTCAGCATTTCGTCGTAGACTGCTACAAACGACTGGCCTGATTCGTTCTGGTCTGCCAGTACGGTCGTATAGTCGACACCTTCCATGTGTCGATAGCTGTATCGCATCAGGTCGTACCATCGCTTGCCTTCGAAGGCCAGCTCGCGTAGGCGCTCAGCAAGGATGAGCTTCTCCATCGTGCTGATGCCGTCGCTGTAGGTGTTCCACTTCAACGAGTCCGACTCCATCTGCTTAGAGCGGAGGTTGACAAACTTCACCAAGTCGAAGGCAGCGTGCAGGTGAGAGACGTCAGCGTCATCTTCAGCCAGAGCTGTCAAGGCTTCTGCCTTCATCAGCATGATGTCGGAGAGTCGGTAGACGATATAGTTCATGTCCAGCGTACTGTTGTAGCCTGGGGCAGTACCCACCTGGCTGGGAGCATTCACGTAAGAATCACCGGCTACATATTTGCGGATGCGGAGTCCGTCGAAATCGCCAACGGTGACCGTAGCACCGGCAGTATTCGTATAGGTGTTGTTCATTGCACGGTAGTCGGTCATAGTACTTCCGCTGGTATACACCTCACCACCATATTTGAAAATAGAGGAAGCATAGAGGAAGGGTACAGTTGCGTCTTTTCCATCGTTATGGTTGAAGTACTGTGCCACGCCTACATTGCCATTGGTGCCATACTGGAACTGTAGCTCAAAGATACTCTCTTCGGCATTTTTGCTGATAAAGACGTTGCTGAATGATTGTCTTCCTTCGCTCAGATAGTAGTCCTTTTCTTCCGTCTCACCACGTTGGCGGATGTGCTGTGACTTTTTGGAGGCGATAATCTTATTGCAGTAGTTTACTGCCTGCTCATAGTCAGTAGCCTGATGTCTTACGCTGCCCAGCCAGAGGTAGATGTCTGCCTGCAGGGCATTGATGGCATCGCGTGTGAAATAGCCCACGCGTCGCCAGTCGGTAAAGGCTGAGGCTGAGATGGCATTCTGCTCGGCTTCCTCCAGGTCTACCAGACAGGCCTTCAACACGCTCTCGGGGTCAGACTGAGCCACGTTGCGGTCTTGGCTGCTGTCGGAGTAGGCATCTGTGATGTATGGTACATCACGGAAGTTGCGTACGAGATAGAAGTAACACAATGAGCGCAATGCCAGCATCTGTGCACGGTCTGACATGTAGTCGCCATTGGTGTAGTTGGGGTCTTCACTCATTACGTCACCTGCGCGATGCAATACGAGATTGCAGCGGTTGATGACCGCATAGATGGAAGCCCATGTGGCAAATGTGTTGTCAACCTGAGTGTTACCTAAGTTAATCTCCTCAAGGTCTTCCTTGACGGTGCCGGTGATGCTGGCAACGGGAATGGCTTCTTCTGAGCGCAGGTCGCCCCATACAATCAGTCGTGAGACAACGTCGGCATTCAGCATACGCTGGTAGGCGGCGTTAACCATCAGTTGCACGTCAGCCTTCGACTTCCAGAAGTCCTCGTCTACGGTCTTGTCATCAGGCAAGATGAGGGTGTCAACGCATGATACCATCATGATGCTGGCGACAATCATATATAAATATGTCTTCATAACTCTTAGTTCTAAATTATTATTTCTTGTCTCCATCAGAATCCAACATTGAGAGTAAACGTAAACTGCTTCGAACGCGGAGTCTGCGAAGCATCGGCAGCCACACCATAGCCCTGTGGGGATACTTCTGGGTCTACGCCGCTATACTTCGTCCAGATATAGAGGTTGTTCAGTGATGCATAGGCCTGTAGCTGGTTCAGTCCCCACTTGCTAATCATTTTCTTGGGGAAGTTGTAGGTTATCTGCAAGTTCTGGAAACGCACGAAACCACCGTCTTCCACATATCGGTCGGAGGGCTGGAAGTTGTAAGAGGTGTTGTACATGGCACGTGGAATCGGTGTCATGTCGCCATCCTTACGCCAGCGATAGTTCACTGATGAACATTGGTTGTACGTATTGTACATCTGCTCCAGGTTCTGGCGGGCCAGGTTCACCACCTTGTTGCCGAATCGGTACATGAAGCGCGTCTTGACGCTCCAGTTGCCATAGCGGAAGGTGAAGTTGAAACCACCGTTCACCTTAGGCAGCGAGTTGCCTAAGTAGACGATATCCAGCTCGTTGATTTGTCCATCGTGGTTGATATCCTCATAGATGGCATCACCACCCTGGAAGGTATATGTTGACGAACCGGTACCGTTGTTGTTCTCGTAGTTGTAGACAAGACGCTTGGGATGTCCCTGACCGTCCATCAGCACGTTTCCGTTCTCATCGCGTACTACGGGGAAGGTCTGGCCTGCAGCCAGGCGGTTGTTGATTTCACGCTCGTAGGTGGCGGCATCCCAGTTGTTCTCCTTCCTCAGGTTCTCCAGATAGTCATAGGTGTATTGGTAGACACCTTTGTAACGGAAACCGTAGATGGAGCCCAGCGAGTTGTTCAGTTGTACGCGCAAAGGCCAGTTGCCTCGCTGTGTGACAGCCCATGGGGAGCCAGACTTACCTGTGGAGTAATTGGTATAGGTGTTGTTGAGGGCGTCAAGCACGCTCTCATCCATCTCCTTCAGCAGGTTCTCGTTTTGTGCGATGTTGAAGCTGGCATCCATCGAGAACTTACCAATCTTGATGAATTTCTTGGCTGTGAAGTTCAGCTCCCATCCGTCATTGTTCATCTGGCCTACGTTCATGTAAGACAGGGTGCTGTAACCTACATACGACGGAATGGCCACGCTCTGCATCAGCAGGTCTTTGGTGACCTTGTGGTAGTAGTCGAAGTCTATCTCAATCATGTCGTGCAGAAGACCGATGTTGAAACCGAGGTTCAAACTCGTCGTCTTCTCCCAGCGGAGGTCGTCGAGCTTCAGGCCGTCGAGTGTTCCGATAGGCTGCAGATTGGTATCGTAGCCATAGTAGCCTGCCGATGTGTTGTACGTGTTGTAGAACAGGTAATTGGAGCTGGGGGCCTTACCGTTGATACCCCATGAGGCGCGCAGACCCAACATGGAGAGCCAGTTGCCCTTAATCTTCGTAAAGAAAGGCTCGTCGCTGATGTTGTATCGGGCAGAGACACCGGGGAAGAGCGCCCACTTGTTCTTGGGACCGAACTTAGAGTCACCGTCAGCACGTAGTGAGAATCCTAAGCTATAGCGTCCGTCCTTATAGGAGATGTGTCCATTGTAGAGCAGGTTCTGCGAAGCGGAACGTGAATTGCTGCTGGTCATCGACTCGTTGTCATACAGCCATGCGAAGATGGTGGATGCCGTAATGCCCGGAGGCAGCATGCTCATCTCCAGGAACTGCTTGTTGTACTTCTCTGTGCTCATCTCGTAGCGGGCGAGCATGGTAGCCGACCAGTCTTCGTTCTTGAAGTGCGGAGTGTAGATTAATTCCAAGCGTCCACCCACCTTGAAGCGGTTGACTTCCGTATTGGTAGCATAGTTGTACATCTGGTTAGACCAGGTGTTGCTGGCCAGTGAGGCGGGGTAGTAGATGGGACGGCTCGAAGCATAGATATCGAAATCCACGCGACCGTTCAGCGTCAGTCGGCTCTTGTCGGGCTCTGTGCCCAGCAGTTCGTACTTGACACTGAAGTCTGGGGTCAGACGATAGGTCTCTTCACGGTCTTTGGCCAGGTTGGCAATCGCTACGGGGTTGCCTAAGCCACGGATGGCATTCAGCTCGTAAGAGGAGTAGTTGCCGTCTTTCGGATATTTGCCTGACTCACTGGGGTTCATGATATAGTATTCATCTGTATCAGAGCCATCGGCATTCTGGCGATAGATGCTCATGTTGGGAGCCATCTTCTGCGCCAGTCCGAGAATGTTGTTGCCGTAGTTCCTGTTGTTGTTCGTATAGGTCAGTGCGAAGTTGGTCGAGAAGCGGATGCGGTCTGACACGTTGTAGTCGAGCACCAGACGCGTGGTGAACTGCTGGAACTTCTGCTTGATGATGGTACCTGTCTGGTGCTTGTAACCAGCAGAGATACGGAAGGTGGCCTTCTCACCACCACCCGACAGGTTCAGGTTATAGTCGTGCTGTCCACCGAATTGTGTCACAGCACCCACCCAGTCGGTGTTGTTGTTCCAGTTCTCGTATTCTGACCATGCGGTGTTGTAGTTCAGTTCCTCGATGTTCGTGGTGGCATCAGCCTTCTGAGTGGGGTTGTAGAATGCCTCCTTCATCAACATGGTATAGTCGTCACCGCTCAGCAGGTTATAGCCGCTGGGCTGCCATGTTCCGGTAAACTTATAGGAGAAGTTCAAACGGGGTTTTCCGCGTGAACCGTGCTTCGTTGTGATGAGCAGCACACCGTTAGAGCCTTTAGAACCCCATACGGCTGTGGCGGCAGCATCCTTCAGAACGGTGATGCTGGCAATATCCTCCACGTTCACCGACAGCAGCGAGGCGTATTGCTCCTCGTTGGCATTGGCGAAGTCGAAGTCCTCGTCGGGGTTGTCGAAGATTTTGTCGTCTACGACAATCAGAGGGTTGGCATCACCGGTAATGGTGGTCACACCACGGAGTCGCATCGAGGTACCGGCACCCAGGTTACCTGAGTTGGCCACGATGTCAAGTCCGGCAATCTCACCCTGCAGGGCCTCGTCGGCAGAGGTGAAGGCCATACCCTTCACATTGTCGAGGTCGAAGGTCTGCTGCGAAACGGATACCTCTTTCTTGGAAATCATCAGTCCGCCAGAGTTCGAGCGCTTGGCCTTGATGACCACTTCCTGCAGCTGGGTTCCCTCAGCTTCCAATTTGATGTTGAACACTGTGCGGTTACCGATGGGTAAGACTTGAGTCTTGTCTCCAACATACGAGAAGACCAGTTTGTTCTTGGTGCTCTTCACCTGCATAGAGAAGTTACCGTTGAAGTCGGTCTGTACGGCCGACACGATACGGTTGTTGGCATCGCGCTCCACAACGTTGGCCATCATAATGGGACCCTCAGCGTCGGACAGCGTACCCGATATGCGGACACCCTGTGCCATCAGTGGCAGACAGACGATGTCCAGCAGGACCGTAAATAGTATTTTCTTGATAGTCATATCTATAGGATATATTTTCACTTTTTACTTTTGTTCTTCTCGCATATTACTGACCTGAGTCAAGTGCCTCGGAGAGTTCATGAATCACGCAGAATGACGACGTGTAGATGGCTGTGGCCTGCGTACGGGCTCTGTTGAACCAGTAGTCACGTGTCATCAGGTTGCTCAGCTTGGAAGAGTCGTTGGCATTGATGGTGTGCGTCTTGCCAGCACCGTCTGTGACGGTCAGAATACCGTTGCCGCCGCTGACACGCAGCTCGAGAGCCAGACCGAGGTTGTCGGTACACAGGCTGTTGAAACGACCGCCAGCTACAACATTGTCGGCATATACCGAATTGCTCTGGAAGTGATAGTGGGTAAAGTCGCGCATCTTGTTAATCATGTCCTTGGCTTTCTTCTTGGCTGCCTCTGCAGAAGAGCCTTCTTCCGTAGCGTATTTTTCATAAAGATCCTGGACTTGTTCCCAAGTGGGAAGTCCTGCCTCGTAGGCCTTCTTCATGGCATCGTTGTTGGGGGCATAGAGCGTGTAATTATAGGTGTTGAACATCTTCACGTTGTAGTCAAGACATCCGTGACCGTCCTTGTCCTGGTTCTGGAAGATGATATAGGCATCCTGCTCGGTAGTACCGAAATCATTCTTCTCGCTGCTGATGCCTGCCCACTCCAGCAAGTCGCTGGCACCGAATCCTGAGCAGAGGTCATAGAATTCTGAGAAGCGGCTGTTGCTCTCCAGTGTCTTGCTGACACTGTTTCGCGGAGCCTGGATGACATGGTCGATACGGTAGGCCGTACCGTTCTTCTCGCTATATACGTTCTTGATGGTCGGTGCTGTCAAGCCGTTGTCTATCTGCTGACCGCTCATCACCTTGTCGCCAACGTTACCGCCGCTGACCATGATTTCACCACCATGTTTCGTCTTGTAATACTTGTTGGTGCCCAGCTTCTCGCCGTCTTCCAGCACTACGGTATGGTAGTTGAGAATGTCGACCATCAGCGACTGCCACTGGGCAAACTCTACGTTACCACCGCCGTTGAGTATTTCACCAACGGTATTCGTCTCAGGATAGTATCTGTAAGCTTTGGCATGTACGGTAGCTTTCGAGCCTGTCGTGTCGTAGAAGAATTTAAGTACACGTGGCTCGGCGTGTCCCAGATAGCAGGGGTCTACATAGTAGTTCTCAAAGGCTGCACTGTCGGGGATGAAGAAGGCAAAGTTGGAACTCATGGACATCAGGTAGTATTTGAACTGCACATTGAGTGGCTGTTGGGAGTCTGGCTCCTTGATGGCCCAGTTGAATACCTTCATGTCAGGATATACCGACGAAGGAGCCATGACGCTCTGGTACTCGTCGGGGGCTATCAGCTCCAGCATCTTGTAGATGACGCCGTTGTTGGCCATCTTGATGTCGTATTCCTTCTCAGTGCCTTTGGCTATCTTGTCAAGGGTGATGCCCATATACTCGTTGGCATCGTTCTGTATGGTCTCAAACTTGCTGGGTACGGTAGCGGTGAATGACGACTTCATCAGGTTGTTGATGAAGGCGGTGAGGATTTCCGGCATCGTGTTATGCAGGGCGTCCAGATTCTCTAACAGGTGAGCCTCGTTGTTCGCGCTGCCATGGTATTTACCGTAGAGGTCGATGAGGTATGCACCGTCGCCACCCTCGCAGAAGAAGTCGACCATAGCCTTGTTGGTAGGCACGAACATCGTAGCGACGTCGGCCAGCGTGTAGTCAACAGGTGATGTCTGGCTGTTGGGGCTGTATTGGTTCCATCCCGGGTCGTAGTTCAGCAGGTAGGTGCTGCTGACGATGTTGCCGTCGGGGTCGGTATTCTGTCGGTGGCCTGCCTTGTTGTTCAGGTAGCGCACCTCATAGATGTGGTCGATAGTTGGCCTGCCGTTCTCCTGTGCCCAGGCATTATAGTTGTTGGTTACCGTGGTATTCTCGTAGGGAGCGCAGAAATAGTCGAGGATGTGACTGAAGTAGGTGGTCTCGTTATCGCTGCGCAGCACCTGTGCCATATTGCCCGGAGGCACGATGACATCCTCCATCTGGTGGATATATCCGTTTTGGCAGGTGATGTCTCTGTTGATAATGGCATTGTCAAAGATATAAGCCGAGAGGTCCTCGCTGTAGGGCGTGCCGGTCAGGATGGCAAAGTCGCTCTCGTCACCCAGTGTCGTGATGTCGTTGTTCAACAGGTGCTCACGGGTGAAGTGTACCATCATGGGACGCGTAGCATCGCTCACCACGTACATGTTGCCCTGAGAGCGGTAGGCATCCCAGTAGCGGTTGTTCTGTGGCATCTGGTCAGCACTTGTCAGGCACTGCACCGTGTCGATGACGTTCAGGTTGGTCTGGTGTTTCATGGCAATACCTTGCGACACCTGACTTTCGGTGCTGCTGGTATTGCTGACGTTGGAGAGCATGCTCACCAATAGGGCATTGTCGAGCATCGAAGAGTAAAGCAACATCTTCTTCTGGGCGTTCGAGAGCTGCTCATAGCTCGTGACTCCCCAAGAATTGGACTGGAAAAACCTCTGGAATGCCTCGTCGTTAGCAGGGAAAACGGTCTTTGAACCTGTACGGTTGAGCGTCTCGGAATAGCCGAGGTCGTCAATCAGCCGCAGATAGGTGTTGAATGTTCCCTCCAAGGTTCTGGGGTTCTTCAGTTCCTGATAGATGCTTTCACCAAGCCAGTCGGGCTTGCTGTCTTCATCCACTGCCTGGTTCTTTTCCACACAAGCAGTCATCAGTCCCGTTAAAGCGAGAGAGATACAGAAAATGAATTTTTTCATAAATAGCTATTTGTTAATAATTTGATTAGTTCCAAAAGACATCTTAGTAGCTTTAACCGTGCAAAGGTATGCAAAAAAAGTGAAACAAGAAAATAAATAACTGAAAATTTATTAATAGGATGCAAAATAACCTATAAATGATTAATATCAAATGAATACAGCAGTCCCCCTGTACCACGGCGGGAACAGGGGGACTGTCAGTTTTTTGTAGAAGGGATTTACTCAGCAGCAGGCTTGGTGACCTTCAGACAGTCGTAGCCGAAGCCGTTTCCTGATGTCTCGTTGACAAACTTCAACTTGGCACCAGCGGGGATGGTGACACCTGCGAAGGTGAACCAGCCCATGCCGGCACTTGCATACGTCTCAGGCGAAGCAGCTGCCTCTACCTTGGTCTCGGTGCCGTCAGAAGCAACGATGTAGATGGTTACAGGACTTGACGTGCCACTGTCGCTACGTCCGTAGAGAGCGATATCGTAGGTGCCTGCGGTAGCAATGGCATCCTTTGTGGTCATGCTTGTACCAACGTTCAGACGGATGTGCTTACCCTGAGATACACGGTTGAATGTGCCCCATGAGAATCCGTTAACAGTCTCGCCCACAATCTCCATGTCCTCGCAGTCAGCGAAGTAAACCATGTTCTCGTCCAAAGAATAATTGATGGTGGTAAGGATGTAACCCTGCGTCTTAGCCTCAGTGCCGTTGACAGCAGCTGTCTTACCGTTATACTGGGCGGGAGCAGTAGTGTAGCACTTTCCATTTCTGTAGTAACCGATAGGCAGGTAAACGGTAGTCGTCTTGCCTTCGAATTCCTCACCTCTAATCTGGGCAAGGATAGCGTCAATACCTGTAGCACCCTCAATCATGCAGTTGAAGATATACTGATACTTGGGAGCCAATTCGCTCTTGTAGACAATCTTAATCTGAGTGCCTTCTGCGGTAATGGTAGCACCCTCAGAGTTATCTG
>ERZ842401.1830-NODE-1830-length-29309-cov-5.351439_pt1 | contig 29309 bp, 34 predicted proteins | sample MGYA00521270_ERZ842401 | MGnify/ENA primary metagenome ERZ842401 (study PRJEB31892, sample SAMEA3878208) | bioreactor metagenome | biome: Moose rumen | place: Sweden | collected 2011-10 | study: EMG produced TPA metagenomics assembly of the PRJEB12797 data set... | reverse complement strand
GGCGAGCGCGAAGTACGACTTCCGCGTTTTCCTTTTGAGGCTCGGCGCGAACGGCGAGACCTTCAAGTCGATGCGCAAGCACCTCTGCAAGAACCTGCCCGGCTCGGCGGCTTGGAAGGACGGGCGGCACGACTGAAGGCGGACGCCCCGCCTCCCCGCGAGGGGAGGCGAGGCAAGGCCAGCGTAAAACGAAAGGAGCGAAAAGATGAAGATTGCAGACGAATGCAAACGCCCGACTTGGAACTGGAGCGCGTGCGAGGGGAGCTTCGCCACGAGCCCCGACACATTCCTGTACTTCGCCTACGGGTCCAACATGAACCCCGAGCAGATACGCCGCCGCATACCCGAGGCGCGGGCCGTGGGCCGCGCCACGCTCAAGGGCTGGCGGCTCGTCGAGAGGCTCTACGCGGACATCGAGCGTTCGCGCGGAAGCCGCGTCGAGGGCGTCCTATACCTCGTCACGAAGACCGAGCTTCACCGCCTCGACCTCTACGAGGGGTACCCCAGCGTCTACAACTGCGTCAAGGTCATCGTCCACGCCGAGCTGATGGGAAGCCGCGCGATCCGCTACCGCGTTCCCGCGTTCACCTACGCGATGACGCCCGAGACGCGGAAGCTCCGCGAGGGCAAGCCCTACCCCGACGGCTACCGCATCACCTGCGCGACGGGCGCGAGGTACTGGGGACTGCCTAACGCCTTCGGCGCTTTGAAGCCAATCGAGAAAAGGAGGTGGGTCGCCATGAAATGACGCAATCGCGGCAAGGCCGCATGAATTCGGTATTCGTTTGGCCGACGGAGGGTGTGAATCCCCCGTCGGCTTTTCCATTTCCGCACAGTCGCGCCACAGCCGCGTTCTGGCGCGTCCTCGGCTCTCCGGCGGACGTTTCCCCTGCCTCTGCGAGGCGGCCAAACTGGGCGGTTTTCGCGCCGGTTTCGCGGGCGAAAAAATAATCGAAAAATCTTCAGATGGGCCGTTGCTATTCCTGGATTATTACGGCATCATATGGCTGTTTTCAACGCGGGAAAGGCCTGCGGCGAAGGCGCGAAACGAAAACCGAAAAACAAGGAGAAAAACGATGAGCGAGAAGACGAACTACGGAGCGGCGGAGATCGCCGAAGACCTGAAGAACCTCGGAGACGAGATTGCGACCGACACCGAGCGGACGCTCGACGAGACGCACCCGCGCGAATTCCGCCACGAAGACTGGGAGGCGATGCGCGAGGCCATCAGGACGATGCGCGCGAAGCTCGACGAGATGGAGGAGATGATAGACCGCGCCGCGTGCGAGGCGGACGGCTACGACGAGGAGGCGGAGGAAGACCGCTACGAAACCTACTGGGAATGAATTTCAAACCGCCGCGACCTCCCGCGAGGGAGGCGCGGCAAAACTGAAAAGAGAAACGAAAGGAAACGGAACCATGACGAAAAAGCAGAAGACCGAGTTGAGGGACAACCTCATACGCTGCCGCCGCGCCTACGCGGAGCGCGGCGCGAAGCTCATCGAGGTGACGCACCTCGACGGCAGGAAGTCCGGCATCGCAAACCCCAAGGCTGTCAAGGCGGTGGTGGACGCCTTGAAGGTCGAGCTCGACAGGCAGATCGAGGAGCTTGGCGGCGACCCCGAGAGAAGCGGGCTCAACGAGGTGGTGCGCGACTGGATGCTCCGCGAGCATCCCGATGAACGCAGGTTCATGGACGGCTTTGAGGAGAACGTGACCTTCATGGATCTCGTCGAGCGCATGGAAGCGGGCGAGGACTTCTACGAGGTGCTGGCGTGTACCGAAAGCCAGCAGCGCGAGTACGTGTTCGCCCACCTTGCGGACATCACCGACAAGGACTACGACCACTGGTACTACACGTGGCTCTCGCGGGGCGACAAGGCGAAGTACGAGGAGTACATGGCGAAGCGAAAGGCCGCGATAAAGGCTGCCCGCAGAAGGCGCAGGAGCGAATGAAGAAAGGCCGGACGGAGGCGGGCGGGAGTCCGCCTCCGTCCGCCGGTTTCGACGGCTGAATAATTCTCAAAACAGGCCGTTGCTATTTCCGCCGGATTACGGCATCATAGTGTCTGCATGTGGAAGCTGCCCCCAGGGGCGAACGGAAAGGAAACGAAGATGGGATACAGCATAAGAATCAAGCGCGCGGACGGCGGAGATGCTGTCCTGCCGGAAAAGCATGACATCGCCGGAGGCACGTATGCCGTCGGCGGCACAAGGGACGCATGGCTGTACGTCACGTACAACTATGCGGCAATCTTTGCGAGGGTGATGGGCGAAGGCGGAGTCAACCAGCTCGACGGCGGATGCGTAAGGGATTCGCTGCCGCTTCTTGCGAAGGCGATGTCTGCGCTCGGCGACGCACGGCCCGACGACGACTACTGGAAGGCAACGGACGGGAATGCAAAAGAAGCGCTTGTGAAACTGAACGCGCTCGCAGACCTCGCGCTCCGGGCTTTCCCCGACGAACGCCTGACTTGGAAGGTCGATTAGAGAAAGGAGAACAAGTCCATGAACGAGATCGAAAAACTCAGAGGCGAGGCCCGTGCTGTCATCGCGGGCTACAAGGCAGGCGATGACTTTGACGCTGTCGTGAACAGCCTCGCGGCCATCGGCTACGCGCTTGAGGACGCGCTCACGCGTGTTTGAACGCCCGCTGCCATCCGCAATTTGGATGGCGTCGAGATGCCATCTGGCGGGCGCTTCACAGCTCGGAAATCCGCCTTTTCTGCGGGCGGAAAGAAGTCTTCATAATTCTTCAAATGGGCCGTTGCTATTATTCGGAATCTACGGCATCATATACGCCGCAAACAACCCAATGGAAAGGAAACCTAAATGAAAAAGAAGAATGGCAACGGACTGAACGAGACGGTTCTCGGTTGGTTCAAACGGGTGCATCCTGAAGAGCTGTGGGCGGTCGGGGAGATGCCGCCGACGCTGACGTTCGAGGATGTGCGAAAAAGCATGGAGGCGGGAGACTCGATGGGCGAGGTAGCAAGGCACAGCGACACGATGACGCGGGAGATGATCCTCGACCGACTCGCCAAACTGTGCGGCAAGGGAACCGGCGAACTAATCGACTGGTGCAACGCGAAATTCCGCGAGAAATTGAGAAGCGAGTATAAGGCGAGCCATCCGATGGCGAAAAAGCCGAAGACGGACCTCATCCTCATCAGCGCGAGGAAGGCACACGTCGCGCTTCAGAGGGTTGCGGGTCAGTTGTCGGGAGTGGACTGCCTTGCGCTCGGTGACAAGCTGGGCAAGTATGGCATAAAGGAGCTTCGCGGCATCATCCGCAGAATGGAGTCGCAGATCGAGGACGCCGATTCGACTTTGCAAAAGGCGTTCAGTCTCCTGTAGGATGGAGATGGAACCTCGCGGGGCGTTCGCGAACGCCGCTGGCGTTTCAGTTGAAACCCCGGCGGTGTTCTTTCTGTCGAAATAGCCCGGTTTTATTGAGGATTCTTCAGCCTCGCGATTGTTCGCCGCGAATGTCTATGGTATAATATTCGTATCCTCAAACTAAGGAAAGGAGCCTGCCACATGGCAACCAAGAAAACAGCGAAGCCTGCGGCCAAGCCCGCAGCGAAGAAGGTCGCAGTCAAACCTGCCGCCAAGAAGCCCGCGCCCAAGACGAAGGCGTATCCCCCGAGCGCAGCGAAGTCGCCGAAGGCGAGCTCAACGCGGGGTGCGGCGAAGCCCGTGGCGGTCAAGAAGGCCGCAGTCAGGGCTGCGACGAAGAAGCCCGCCGCAAAGACGGCGAAGCCCGTCGCGAAGGCGAAGGCTGCGGTGAAGAAGGCCGCCCCCAAGAAGGTCGCGCCCAAGAAGTCCGCCGCGAAGAAGGCCGCGAAGAAGTAACAGCCGCCCAGGGCAGGTTCAAGTCGCCAACCGCGTCCGAGTCCGCTCCGGCCTCGGATGGGTCGGCGTCGGTTTAAAAGGCGGCTCGGTTTTCGGCGCTGAAGATTTATGCAGAAGGGCCGTTGCTATTCGTGAATTATTACGGCATCATGTAGGCGTTCCTTGAGCGGGAAAGGCCCGCAGGAAGGACGCAACCGAAAACCGAAAGCAAAGGAGAACGACAATGACGATACAAGAGGCATACGAGGCAAGCGCGCTGGCGAAGGCCGTCAATGAGGCGAGGCTCGGGCACGTGTTCCTGGAGAGGGAAGACGCGGTGATGATCCACGACACCGACTACACGAACGAGCCGAAGAGCGAGTCCGAGAAGACCGAGATGGGCGAGTGGGTAAGACAAATCATGGAGAAGGTTCTCGGCGCTCCGTTGCCGCGCGAGGTTCACGTCCTCGTCGACCCGAACGCGGGCGCGAGGGGCGTCAGATGTTACTGCACCTCCGCCACATACGTGGTTGGCCGCGACGAGCTGAAGTAGGAGAACGAGACCGCGAATCGAACGACCCCGTCCTGCGCAAGGGCGGGGTTCGTTTTTTTGCGCTGGATCGCCGCCGTTCTGCGGGCGAAAAAAATCTTCATAAATCTTCAGACGGGCCGTTGCTATTCGCGGAACATTACGGCATCATGTGTGCTGTTCCAACGGGGGAAAGGCCTCCGCGAGGGACGGAAACAGAAAACCGAAAACGAAAGGGAAAAGACGATGGGAAAGAAGAACAGCGGACTGAACGAGACTGTCAACGGATGGTTCAAGCGGGAGCATCGCGACAAACTGTGGGCGATCAGGGGCATGCAGCTCAAAATCACGTTCAAGGATATTGAAAAGACCATGTCTGCGGGCTACGGATTTGGCGATGTCGAATACCATAGCCACACCATGGCGCAGGATATGATGCTCAACCGGCTCGCGGAGCTGCTGGGCAAGAGCGTTGACGAGCTCATTGAATGGGCGAACGGAAAGCACACTGCGCGGATTCGGCGCGAGTACAAAGCGGCCAAGTCGCCGAAGAAGCGGAAGCCAGACTGCGGCAGGATTCGGGAACTCGCTGAATCGGCAAGGCTTACAATCGGGGAATACGCGTCGTCGCTTTCTGGCGTCGATTGCGTCATGCTTGCCGACACACTTGGCAAGGATGGACTTGCAAGCCTGAAGAGCAGCCTTTGCTGGATCAACTCGCAGCTGATGAAGGTGGATGCAACCCTCGGCGAGGCGAGGAGATTTGTGTAATGGGGAAGCCCAGTACCATGCCGGGCGGTTTGCCGCCCGACCTTTTCGCGTTCGGAACCTCCGTTTCACCGAGTGAAAATACAATCAGACAACCCGTTGCTATTCGTGAATTATTACGGCATCATGTGTGCTGTTCCAACGGGGGAAGGGCCCCCGCGAGGGACGCGAAAGAAAACCGAAAAGAAAAGGAAAAAACGATGAACGAGAACACGACGAACGCAGGCGAGCGCGAGGCGCTCGTGGCCGCGCAGGAGGAGGCGGCCGAAAGGTTCAAAGAGGTCTGCCGCAAGGCGACCGCCCACCAGAAGAAGACGATGGAGAATTGGATCGAACGCCTTGGGCTCGGAGGCAAGTTCCGCGTGGAGCGGGTCAACCTCAGCTACGGGATGTCGGTCGCGACGATGCCCGATGAACGCGGAAGGACGGACGACATCGACGTCTGCTTCAGCACAGACCTCTACGGAGAGCGCAATCCCGACGGATCGAAGAGGCGCAACCTTGAGATTTCCATGCGCTCGACGCGCCTGAAGGTCGGGCGGAAAGAAGACCTGCTGATGGCGGCGGTTGCGGGCAAGTTCGCCGAGAACCTCGCCGCGATGGAGGCAGACTTCCGCGCCTTCGACTGGGCGCTCTTCGACCGCGCGGAGCGGGAGGTGTACAGCGCCGGCGAGGCGCTGCGGGATTTCGACGCGGACGCAAAGCGGGCGGAGTTCGACCGCAAGGCGGCGGAAATGCTTGCGCGGCTCATGCCGGGTGTGAAGGTCAACTTCGGCAAGCCCTGCGCATGGGCGAACGACGAGGTCGTGCAGACGGTCAAGAAGGTCACGGAGAAAAACGTGCTGCTTGCGGACGGAACCCGTAGGCAGAGGAAACTCGCCGAGGTGCTGCACAACCTCGTCAACGGCACCTTCCGGATTGTCGAATGACCCTCAGCACAGCCGCAAACGCAAGCCCCGCCCAATCGTGCGGGGCTTTTTGCCTTGCTTAATTAATCTTCATAAATCTTCAGAAGGGCCGTTGCTATCCTGAAAACATTACGGCATCATGTGTGCTGTTCCAACGGGGGAAAGGCCCCCGCGAGGGACGACGGCAAAAACCAAAACGAAAGGAAAGACAAGATGGCAAAGGACAGATTCTTCACGACGCGGACATGCGACAGATGCGGGCGGTCGCTTGATGGCGGGCGGATAATGTCGATGTTCTGCGAGCAGACGATTTGCATGGACTGCTCGGCGAAGGAGCGTGAGCGACCCGACTACAAGGCGGCCTGCGACGCCGAGATCGCGGCGGTTCGCGCGGGGAACAGAAATTTCAAGGGAATCGGCCTGTGAGACAAGTCGGCGCACTGTCCGCGACAACCTCGCGGATAGTGCGACCACAGCGAAGAGGAAAGGATCGTCAAAATGGCAAAGACAACGGTCAGGTTCAGCGCGTCGGGCTACGGAAGCGAGACGCGAACATTCAAATCAAAGGAAGAGGCAGTGGAATCCGTCAAGCGCGACGCGGCGGAGATCGCGGCCGACCACGGCGGCGAGGTCGTGGACTACGGCAACGGCGAGTGGGTCGTGCAGTCGGCAGGCGGCGAGGAGAACGCCCGCTGGGAGATCGTGTAGGTCGGGCGTGAAACCACGTCTCGTTCCGGGCGGTTCCCCGCCCGGTTTTCTCATCCTTAGCCGCGAGATTCTCAACGTGAAAATATAATCAAATAGGGCGTTGCTATTCCCAAGACATTACGGCATCATGTGTCAGCGTTGGGTGGCCGTGGTGGACGCCCTCGAAAACCGAAAGGAAAGGCAACGAGATGAGCAACGACGAAAACTGGGAAAACGAGATCGACTGGTCGAAGCGCACCGCCGTGGTTGGCGGGCCGATCTTCTACGACTTCGTGAGGACGCAGGCGATCCCCGCCCTCGACGAGGGGCTTCGGCAGATGGCCGCGGCCAAGGCGGAGAGCGAACGCAAGCTCCAGCGGTGGGGCGCGATTGCGGAGCGGGCGGCGAACCTCTCGGACTGTTTCGCGGCGCTTACGGGCGAGGCGGACTTCATGCGGATGGTTCACGACTTCGACGAAGGCACCAAGGCGATTTTCGAGGGCGAGAGCATCCCGTCCATCGGCGCGTGGCTCCTCATCGGAAAGCGCCTCACGGACGCGATGAAGAACGGCTCGACCGTCCCGACGAAGTACGAGGACGAGCTGAACACGGTGAACAGGGAGATCGCGGCCGTGACCGCCGTGAGGAACATCCTGCGCTCGTTCGTCTCGGCGAGCGACAACGACTACCGCCTGCGGTGCGCGCCCGAGCGCTTCCGCACACGGGTGTTCCGCGACCTCTCGCAGGACTTCGGCGACATCGTCTCGGCCGCCTCGCAGATCGACTTGGACGACCTGCCCGCCACGGTCAACGGAGTGACCGATGCCCTGAAGGTCATCATCGACGTCTCACGCAAGATGCAGGGCATCTGCCGCCGCGCGAAGAAGGACATCAAGCGGCACGGCGGCCGCTTCTGGTCGAAGCTCGACGAGTGGAACGCCATGCGCAGCGCCGTCTGACGGCCCGCCCGCGAACCTTCGCCTGCAAGCCCGCCACGTTGCCGCGTGTCGGGCTTTTCGCTTTGATTCGGCCAAGCACTTGCCCACGCACGGGAAGCCCCACAGCCCAACGTCCCGCGAATCTGCGGCTATCGGGCGCGGCGGCGTCCGTGTGCGTCAGGCTTCCGTCCGCCTCTCGCGGTTCGCGGGTGTGGTTCTTTCCTCTTGATGGCTGCGATTTCCGCATCCATCTGACGCTTGCTCGGCACAAAGGCTATGCCGGATATCTTGTTGCCGTTGCCGTCGAAGGCCTCAAGGCGAATCCCGCCGCAGAACATGAGGTCGCCGATTCGTATCGTCACCTCCCTGTGTGCGAACTCCGTGTAGTCGTCGGTTTCCGCGTCGATCAGCGACGGCTCGCCTATTCCGGTCGCATCCGGCATGTCCGCGCACCAGTCGAACAGCTCGGACGCCCACGCCTCCGCATGTCTGCCGATTTCAGCACATGGGATGACGTCCGCCGCCGTCGGTTCGTTCGGCCCCTCGTAGACCGCCACGCAGTCGCCCGCCCGTTCCTCCCAGAACGCCGTGTTCTCCATCTCGGCGAACTTTGCCGCAGTCGCCACGACTCGCCGGACCTTCGTCCCGATTGCCGCCTCGCTGTCCTGGCTGCGGTATATCGTCTCTTTCATAGTAACTGTCATTGTCAAAACCACAATCCTTTCCTGTTGGCCGTTGCTTTCCCTTTGAAACGGCAGGGCGATATTTTACCACAACGTGGCGCGGCACGGTAGCGCGAATATCAATTTGCAGCCTGTGATATGTTGCCGAACTGCATTGAAAAGCATTCTAAAATAAAATCTAGGATAGTTCGCCCTGCCGCTTGATAATCCCGTCCGCTTACGGCATCATATCCGCCGCACGACCGGCATGGGGCCGGTAGGTGAAAAACAATGTGGAAGGAAAGAAAACCTATGATAGACGAAGGAATGCACAGGCGGACGGGCAGTCTGCAATGCGAAAGGAACGGTGTATGGACGATGCGCGTATCGTTCGAGGGGCGGGTGTATTCACGGACGACCGGAACGAGGGACCGCGAGCGGGCGGAGATGGAACTTGCGAAGTTCGTCATCGCGGTCGAGTGCGAGCACGCGCACGACACGGAGCCGGGGCCGCTCCTGAAGGAGTGGCCTCGCTACGAAGGCTCGTCGGAGGCCGCGCGGCTCTCGCCGAAGATGCGCGGCAACAGATACCGCGCGTGGCGTTACTTCTCGACGTGGATGAAGAGCGAGCATCCCGATGTCGGGGACGCGCGCGCGGTCACGCGCCCGATGGTCGAGTCGTATATGAGCTTCTTCGGCAACGGGCGCTCGGCGATGACATTCAACCTCTGCATCTGCCATCTGCGGAGCATCTTCCGTGTCCTTCTCGGAAGGGACGCCGAGGAGTCGAATCCGCTTAACTTCGTCGCGACGAAGTTCTCTGATTCGCATCCGCGCCGCGAACTTTCGGCTGACGAGGTTCGACGCATCATCGCGACGGCGGCCGATGAGGGCGGCGAGTGGCCGCGTCTTCTCGCGCTCGGCGTCTATACCGGGCTTCGCCTCGGCGACTGCTGCCGTCTCTCGTGGGAGAGCGTGAACCTCGCGCAGGGTGTCATCCAGCTTGTCCCGCACAAGACGCGCCGCTACGCGCGAGGACGATGTGTCACGATCCCAATCCACGAGCAGCTCATGGCCATGCTCGTCGCGACACCTGCGCAGAGCCGGAGCGGATTCGTCCTTCCGGGTATCGCCGAAGAGTACGAGACGGCCCGCTGGCGCATCTCAAAGGGACTCGACCGCATCTTCGATGGCGCTGGCATCGTGAAGAGCGTCATGTATGAAGGGCGAAACCGCCGCACGCCGTCCGCGACATTCCATTCGCTCCGCCACTCGTTCGTCTCCTTCGCGGCGAACGCGGGCGTTCCGCTCGTCGTCGTCCAGGCTATCGTTGGCCATACCTCGACCGCGATGACGCACCACTACTACCATGCGAACGAGTCGGCGCTCCGCCGCGCGGTGAACGCAATTCCCGCATTCGGCAGAGACGGCAGGACGGTCGTGAAGGGCAAGACCTACTCCGACGCGCTGCGGGGCTTCGACTCCTGCGGCAGCCGTATGCCGACCATATCCTACCGCCTCTCCCGCGCGAAGAGGCTCTTCAAGTCTGGACAGATCAGCGAGGATGAGTACGCCGGCATCCGCGAGCGCATCCTCGCCGAGGTGTGAGGCGCGGAAAGCCTTGCAACTGCGCGGCGGACGCCGCCCGCCCCTCGACCGCTCCGGCCAAGCCCCCTTACTGCAAGACTGATTACCTACCATATTATTTTCCTTACAGCAAGGGGGTTTGTTGGAATTTTTTAATTTTCCAATCTTTTCTGCAGGAAGCGTCTTTTTATATAAATTACAGAAATACGCCAAATTACGCCATTTAATGTCAACTGCAAGACGAATCACATGGTAGTCTATCCAATGTGCAGTCAAGCCAGAAGATTCAATACGCCAGGTTCCAAGGGCGTATGTTTGGCGTTCCAGCGAGGGCGTTGAATGGGAACCTTGATTGTCAAGTATCGTGCATACATGACAAAAACGGAGTGCAACCAAATTTCGGGGCGACTGTTTATAATGCGCCATAAATGAATTAAAGACGTGGAAAAAGTCAAATTATAAAATGGCAAAAACATGGTATTTCGTTCGGGTGAAGCCCCGTGCGGAGAAGCGGATGCAGGCGTGGCTGAAGGGCAGCCGCATCTGGAACTATCTTCCGGTCTACGTCAATGTCCTGAAAGTCCAGCGGCGGACGGAACGCTTCGAGAATCCAATCTTCCCTGGCTACCTCATTGCGAGGATGGATGCCGCAGAGCGCGTTCAGGCGTTGAAGAGCAATCTGGTCGTGATGTTGATCCCCATCGACAAGCCGCGCGAGGTCATCCACCAGCTGCGGCAGGTCGTCCGCGCGATGAGGGGCAATCAGGAGCTTAAGAACGTCCCGATGGCAGGCAAGACCGGGAGGTTCGTCAAGATCAAGTCCGGGCCGATGACCGGTCTGGAGGGGTATGTGGTGAAGCGCGGCGGAAAGTTCGCCGTGGTAGTGAACATGGAAGCACTCGGCACGGCGATCGAAGTCGCCGTCTCGCCAGAGGATATCGATTGATGAATTGTGCAGTCCAGACATCCGAACTGGGCAGCCCAGATGTCCGAACTGCGTTCGGACAGCGAGCAACAACCTAAATGACTCCAACCTCAACCATTGCTGTAACTCCGGTCTTGAAGACCTACAAGCGGCCCGTCAACTTCGGCGATGTCGTCTTGAAGGCGCTGTTCGAGCGCATGGACCCCGAGACCCGCACGGTGGCCCCGCAGTGGCGTACGCTCGCCTCGTCTCTCGGTGTCTGCACCATGACACTCGGCCGGTACATACATCAGCTCAAGGAGGACGGTCGCATCGAGACTGTCACCGTTGACGAGCAGCAGGAGCAGCCGACGGAGATTGCACAGGACGGGCATCCCGGCCCGACCTGGCTCCCCAACTCGCGCAAGCGCTATTTCATAAACGAAAGCGTTGATGCGGACTGGGCGGCGTCCGTGGAGCCGCAGTTCGAGCGCGAGCACGTATCCAAGGCGAAGCGGCGCTACAAGAGTACGAAGGCGGAGATGGACGCCGTCGCCGATGCGCACCTTGCCGAGCGGTGCCGCCTCGTCATGGAGGATTTCGTCAGCCGAATGGACGCCGCCACGCACATGGTAGCTCCGAAGATAAAGGACATGGCAGCGCGTATAGGCCGCAGACTGACTTCTGCTGAATACTCGCGCGTCGTCCGGACATTCAAAGCCGCCGGGCTTGTCGAGGCCCGTCGTGTCCACGATGCATCGGGCGATCATTTCTGCGATTATGTGTTTGTGCTGAATACCGAGGCGATAGCCGCTCTGGATTATCTCAGGCTCGCCCAGACCTATCGCCTGAAGACGGCACATGCGGACGGCGGCGCGAAACGAGGCGCGACGGCTCGAAATGAACTCGGCGAGCGCATACTCGGCTATCTGCGCGAAAGAATGGCATCGGACACTCATCTGGTGAAGGCTGGTCAGGTGGAGATCGGGAAGGTGCTTGGATACGCCCCATGCTCCGTCTCCGCCGCGATTCGCAAGCTCATCGCCGAGAAGCGTCTCGTCAAGGTTGTCGGCAAGGCGCGTCGCGGGATGGGCAACGACGCCACCGTCTACCGCGTCATCGTCGACGAACACGACCTCGAGTCGCTTCCCGATCACCCCCAGCTCGCAAAAAGGCAGAATGCGGGAGGGCCGCGCTCTGTCGCGGCCGCTACAACGCCACCATCGGGAGGGCCGAGCTCTGTCTCGTCCACAACACCGTTGTCGGGAGGGCCGAGCGCCGTCTCGGCCGCGAAAAAGCCCTTGAAGCTGCCAATCCCGCTCCCACCCCACCGCGTCCTCGTCCCGTCCAGAAGCCAGCCGAGATATTCACCTGCCTTTTGCTTGAGAACTTCAAGAACAGCGGCAAACGAGAAATTCCCTTTGACCGCATTTCGACAGTCGCCGGCAAATCAGGCGCAGACCGCACACAGGTCTTCGATGCGTTGCGTCTTCTCCACGGCATCGCGCAGGGCAAGGACGTCTCCGCATTTCCGGCGCTGTGGTTCGGAACCGACTGGCCGACGACGCTTTCGATCTCTCTGTACACGCTTCGGCACGGCAGGTTGACATATTCGGTTACACTTCAGCGCATAGACGACAACCGCGTGCGCGTGGCCGACGAGCGGCTGGCGGGCAGGTTCGAGACGCTGTTGATCCGCCGCAAGCACTTCTACACGCATCTCGCGACGAAGGACAGGAATGGGATCGGTACGACGTCGTTCGCGCTCTATGATGCCGGGAAGATTATCGATTCAGACGATCCGGTCGTGCAGTTCAAGGATCGGCTCGGTGAACTGTGGCTGCTGAATCCTGACCCCAATGCCATGAAGAGCGAAATTGGCTGCGGCATAGTAAATGCCGGCACAGGCGACTTCTCCGATTTCGTGACATGCATGGTCGTGCAGCAAACGAAGGAGGCGGTTGCTGCGGCGATGCGGGACGCGGTTCTCCGCCTGTGCCCGGATCTTGTGGGCTACACGGTCGAGAAGAACGCGAAAGGCGTCCCCTATCTCGCTGTCAGGCACAGGGGCGACCTCGATTCCAAAGGCACACCGTTCGCCCTCATGGACAACGCGGAGAAGATATTCTTTCTCGTGGCGTTCGTCTGCGCCATGAACGGACATTCAGCCCCTGCGCCGGTCGTCTGGCTCTCGCCGTTCAGCTGGCTCGGCGAGAGGGAGCGTGCCGAGGCCGACCGCCTCGTCCGCACCGCCTTCGCCAGTCGCGGCCAGATGATAATGTTCGTATGACGACCAACTCTGCGCGGTTGAATGGGGTCTTGTCCCATAGCTTTTTGGCCGTGTAGAACATGTAGAGCGTGTAGAAGATTTCTTATACAGAAGAACCTGACCCTTTTGAGTTATGTGCGATGATTTGAACGTTGAGGAAGCAAAAGAAATTCAGCAAAAGGATATATCATGATAAATGTAGGGATAATCGGTTGCGGGTTTGTGGGCGGAGCCCTCAAAGCATGGCTGGAAGAGAACAACAAGGATGCACGGGTCTTTGTGAGCGATCCGCCGAAGGGAATGAATGACGACCTCTCGCAGATCGACATTGCGTTTCTGCAGATTCATGTCCCGACGGAAGATGACGGAACGCAGGATCTGACGCTCATGAAAGAGTTGATCTGCAAACTGCCTAATGTGCCAGTGTTTGTGAGAACGACGATCCTGCCGGGGACGAGCGATATGCTTTCGAAGGAGACGGGACATCAGGTCTGCTATATGCCGGAGTTCCTGACCGAGCGTACACACATCGAAGACTTCAAGAAACAGACGATGGTGTTCACTGGCGCGGTCGATCTGCTCATAAAGGTATTTCCCGGAAAGAAGTTCACGGTGATGACTCCCTTGGAGGCGGAGCTGACGAAGTACATCCACAATGTATTTGGCGCGTACAAAGTAACATACTTCAACGCGGCGAAGGAGTACGTGGAGAAGATGGGCGGCGACTGGGCGAAGGTTCACACGGGCGTGTTGCTTTCTGGCTACATCAACGACACGCATACTTACGTTCCCGGTCCTGACGGCAAGTTCGGTTACGGCGGTAAATGCTTCCCGAAAGACGTCAACGCCTTTGCCAAGATGACGCAAGGGACGTCGATGGGAACGCTGCTTGCACCGCTCCATGAGTTGAATGTGCATTTCAGGGGTGTGGAGGAGCATATTTAATTTCTGTGTTAGAAATTGGAGCAAGTGAATGGAGGGAAAATGATTAATGTAGCAAGATTTATAAACTGTTTGAGCGATTTGAGTGTCGACTTCTTCACTGGAGTTCCGGATTCGCTGCTGAAAAGTTTCTGCGCGTATGTAACGGACAATTGTGGCGATAATCACGTGATTGCCGCGAATGAGGGCGGGGCTGTTGGATTGGCGGCGGGGCATTATCTGGCAACTGGCAAGTCTGCGCTTGTGTATATGCAGAACTCGGGGCAGGGCAATGCGGTGAATCCGCTCTGCTCGCTCGCTGATCCAGATGTGTATTCTATTCCGATGGTGTTGCTTGTTGGATGGCGCGGAGAACCGGGCATGAAAGATGAACCGCAGCATGTCAAGCAGGGCAAGGTGACGGTTTCGCTTTTCGAGACGCTGGGCATTCCGGTCGAGATTCTGCCAGACGATGAAACTGCCGCGTTGGAAGTGGCGCGGAAGATGGTCGAGAAAGCGAAAACCGAATTGCGTCCTGTTGCGCTCATCGTCCGCAAGGGGCTCTTTGCAGAATACAAACTACAGAACAAGAATCCTGACATTGCAGTTCTTTCTCGTGAACAGGCGATTGAGGGCGTCCTCAAGGCGCTTCCCGCCGATGCCGTCGTCGTTTCAACGACCGGCATGATCTCACGTGAGGTTTACGAGACGCGTGAACGGCTCGGGCAAGACCATTCGCGTGACTTTCTCACTGTCGGTTCGATGGGGCATGCGTCGATGATCGCGATGGGAATTGCCAAGGCGCAACCAGATCGCAAGGTGTTCTGCCTTGATGGTGACGGCGCGAGCATTATGCAGATGGGGAACATGGCAATCGTCGGACAGAGCGGATGCGCGAACTTGACGCATATCGTCTTCAACAACGCCGCGCATGACTCTGTCGGCGGACAGCCAACAGTCGGCGACGCGATTGATCTCCCTGCCATTGCTGCAACCTGTGGATACAATCGCGATGGCGCACCGACATTCAAGGAAATCAAGGTTGCCAAGGGAGCGCGCAAGGATCTCGGTCGTCCGAAGGAGCCGCCGCAGGTCAACAAGGCGCTTTACATGAAGACGCTGGGGGTTGTTTGAACCACGAAATACGCGGAAGACACGGACATGGGGAATCAGAATTTAGCAATAGGCAAAGATGCCGCTTTGACGGCGCTTGCCGCATTTTGTGACGACAAGTCGCACATTGTGCTTGTGACAGACGGCGCGGCATACGGGCTTTGCGGAGCACAGAAGTTCTTCGATGATTTCTTTGCGGATCACACAGTTTCGCAGTTGACCCATCTTGTGGTGCCGAATGCGAATCCGAAGGTCGAGACGGTCGAAGGGTTGCTGTCGCAGATATCAGGCAATGTCGATGGATTTATTGCCGTTGGTGGCGGTACTACGATTGACACGACAAAGCTGCTCAACCTCGCATTCGTTTCGCAGAAGCCGGTAAAGACGCTGTTAACAGAAAAGACGGCTCCTGATGCGCTTAAGCCGTGTCTTGCTTTTCCGACTACTGCGGGAACTGGTGCGGAAGCGACGCGGTTTGCAGTGTGTTATGACGGTGAGACGAAATACTCGATCGACTTCGAGGTGATACGACCCTCGGATGTTGTTTTGATTCCCGAATTTACCGCAACCCTACCCGCCTATCAGAAAGCGTCCACGAACTTTGACGCATACGCGCAGGCGGTGGAGTCGCTGTGGGCGAAGGGAGCGACGGATGAATCGAAGGAGTATGCGAATCGTGCGCTTGCGCTGATGAAGGAGGACAACTGGCCGGAGGCGAGCTATTGGGCAGGAAGGGCAATCGATATCTCGCGCACAACTGCCGCGCATGCGTTCTCGTATTACCTGACATCGCATTACGGCATTCCGCACGGACACGCCGTCTACATGGTCTTCGAGTACATTTGCCGAAACAATAATCATCCAGAATTTATCAAGACCGTTTCGGGGCTGAAAACACTACGTGAACTTGCCGCCGAAAAGGACATCGAGTGGGGAACGCTCGTAGATGACCTCTTCGCGCACGTCAATCTCAAACGTCTCGGAAACAATCCTGTTGAAGTAAAGAAGAGTTCTTTTTCGTGAGTGGCCGTGTAGAGGTGGAGGGGTAGAGAAGGGTTTAGCCGTGTAGAGGTGGAGAGGTGTAGAGGAGAAGAGATGGAGAAAAGCGGTATTGAAAAGTTGGTGGAGGATGTTCGACAAATGATTCTGGAACTGAAGTCGGTGAGCACCCTTAGGGGCGAGCATTATGCACAAGTGCTCAATTATCTCACGATCACGGGATTCGCGAAGGCTCTTCTCATAAACTTTGGATCATATCGCTTTGAAACACGGACAGTGATTCCCAATTTCTCCCCCTCTCCCCCTCTACACGGCTAAAAGGCTCAACACGGTAAAAAGGAAATCAATGAGTAAAAGAGTCTACGTTGCGATGTCTGCGGACATCATTCACCCCGGTCACCTGAATATCATCAAGGAGGCGTCCAAGCTTGGCGATGTAACGGTTGGCGTTCTCACGGACGCGGCTATTGCGAGCTACAAGCGCCTCCCCTACATGAACTACGAGCAGCGCGCGGCGGTTGTCCGTGCGCTCAAGGGCGTAACCGAGGTGATTCCGCAGGAGCAGCTTGACTACATCCCCAATCTGCTCAAGCTCAAGCCCGACTATGTTGTCCATGGCACAGACTGGCGCGAGGGTGTCCAGGCGAAGACGCGCCAGCGCGTAATCGACACGCTTGCTACATGGGGCGGCGAACTCGTCGAGCCGGAATACACAGAAGGGATTTCCTCAACTCAGCTAAACAAGGCGATCCGAGAAGTCGGCACGACTCCCGACATCCGCCGTCGCCGCTTGCGCCGTCTGCTGAATGCCAAGCCGATTGTGCGCGTAATGGAGGCGCACAGCGGGCTTTCGGGTCTAATCGTCGAAAACACGAGCGCGATGGTGCCGAAGGATCCTGCCGATCCGAACGGCGCGAAGGTGAAGCACGAATTTGATGCGATGTGGCTTTCATCACTCACCGACTCCACGCTGAAGGGCAAGCCCGACAATGAATCCGTTGATATCACCTCTCGCCTTCGGACGGTGAACGATATCCTTGAAGTGACGACAAAGCCGATAATCTATGACGGCGATTCAGGCGGGCTCTCCGAACATTTCGTGTTCCTCGTTCGCTCTCTTGAGCGTCTTGGCGTTTCGGCAGTAATCATTGAGGACAAAATTGGGCTAAAGCAGAACTCACTCTTTGAGACGGGCAATGTTCAGAAGCAAGCCCCAGTTGAAGACCAGTGCCATAAGATCAAGGTTGGCAAGCAGGCGCAGATTACGGACGACTTCATGATCATCGCCCGCTGCGAATCGCTCATCACGGGTGCGGGCGAAGACGATGCAATCAACCGCTGCCGTGCTTACATCGAAGCCGGAGCGGATGGAATCATGATTCACTCCAAGGCAAAGACGCAAGACGAAATCGTTTCCTTCGTGAAGCGATTCCGCACCGAGGTGTCGGCGGATAAACCGATTGTCGTTGTTCCCTCAACTTACGCGCAGGTTACGGAATCCGAGCTCGCTGCCATCGGTGTCAACATGGTCATCTACGCGAACCAGCTTCTCCGCGCGGCCTATCCCGCGATGAAAGCCTGTGCCGTGCGCATCCTCGCCTGCGCGCGCGCCCAAGAAGCCAGCGCCGAATTCTGTATGCCGATCAAGGAAATAATCAGTTTGATATAACGTCTGTTGGACTGGTAAATTGGAGTTTCATATCTATGCGTGTCTTGCACGAGGATAGGATAGTAGAATCATGCGTCTGACGGAAAACAGAAGGATTGGATTGAATGTTGTCGTTACATACGTGCGGACGATAGTGGACGTGCTGTGCAGCCTTTTTGCTGTAAGATGGGTGCTGATGGCTTTGGGACAGCGGGATTTTGGTTTGTATGGCGTTGTCGGTGGCCTTGTCGTTTTTATGTCATTTATTAATGGATTGTTCTCTTCTGCCGTTGCGCGTTTCTACGGATATGAAATCGGCAAAATGTCAGTCAACGAAAGCCGATTGGACGCATTGGAAGAGTGTCGCAAATGGTTTTCGTCTGCTGTTGTACTTCATATAGCCATTCCGACGATACTTTTTGTGATTGGATATCCACTTGGATATTATGCAATATCTCATGGTTGGATAGGCGTACCGGGAGAACGGATTGTCGCCTGTTGTTGGGTTTGGCTGTTTGTGTGCATTGATGGCTTTACGGCTATGTTGTCGTCTCCCATAACGGCGATGTTTGCAGCGAAGCAGAATATTGCTGAAATGACTGTATATTCGATGTTATATACAATTGTGAGAACGGCGTTTATTTTCTGCATGACGCTTTTTCAACGTGACTGGCTGGTGTTTTATGCGCTTGGAATTTGCATGATTTCGCAGATTCCAAGAATTTGTGCTGCTGTTCATGCATTGAGTCGTTTTGAAGAATGCAGGTTCAGAGTATGTGTTTTTGGGGAATTCTGGAGATACAAAAGGCTTGTTTCGTTTGTTGGATGCAGAAGTTTTATGGGATTGGGGGATATAGCGAAGGGGCAGGGAATCGCGATATTGGTTACGCGATCTTTCGGGCCAAGTGCTAATGCTGCAATGTCGATAGGCGTCAAGCTTGGCGGAGAGTCGGCGGTTCTTTCGTCTGCTCTTCAGAATGCTTTTGCCCCAGCTATTACGGCAGCATGTGGTGCTGGATGCGTTGACAAGATGAAGTTGTTGGCTTATCGTGTCTGCAAATACAGTACTTTGCTTATTATACTGGTTGCAATTCCTTTGATGCTGGAGATAAAGGAGGTGTTGCGGATCTGGTTGAAAACGCCCCCCTTGTTTTCTGATGGCATATGTGTGTGCATCATTATAGCGTGTTTGATTGGGCGCTGTTCGTTTGGTCATACGATAGCGGTCATGGCAAAGGGGGAGATTGCGGCATATAGCATAGCGCATGGTTTCGCATTAATTCTTAGCGTTGTGTTTGCTGGATTGTTCATTTTAATGGGATTTGGCATATATTGGGTTGGTGCTGCCATAGTCTTATCCGCAGGACTTGCGTTAGTTGCCGATATACTTTTGGCACGTAAATGTGTTGGAATGAGTATACGGCATTGGATGAAGAATGTGATATGTCCTGTAGTTATTGTGTCTGTGCTTACAGTTACGGCTGGATTGCCTTCAATAAAATTTCTCGCTCCGTCGTTCTCTCGGATATGTGTGACTACACTCAGTTGTGTTGTTGTGTTCATTCCAGCTGTTTTATTCGTTCTTGAAACCACGGAAAGAGAGAAGGTCTATAACGTTGTGTCAAGATGTGTTCATAAAATCATGGCTGATTGATAAGTTTATGAATATTGCAATTAATAACCAAATCGGAATCTCTATTGATTCGTATCATGTCCGCCGACTGCAGAGTGAAATTTTGAAGTTGTATGATGTCTTTAGAGTTTTCTGCAGGAGACATGGCCTTAGATTTTATGGACTATACGGCACTATTCTTGGCGCCGTTAGACATAATGGATTTATCCCTTGGGACGATGATATGGATGTCGCCATGCCACGGAGGGATTATGATCGGTTCCTTGAGTTGGTTGAAGCGGAGTTGCCGGATGACATGAAATTAGTCAGTTATGATCGAACACCTGGATATACAAACATGTTCGGCAAGATTACATTGGCGAATCCTGATTTGGTTAGATCAGTTGAGACAGAACTATGCTGTCGTTTGCCGGAAGGGATATATCTTGATGTTTTTCCATTGGACGGCTTGCCCAAATCATGCCTAAGCAGAGGATGGCATCTTTTTAGAAGAGCTGTTTTGAAGGCGGGGCAGTATTCGATCTCTTCTACACACAAGGGGAATAATTGTTTGAAACGTTTTATTCGTGGGATTCTTTATTGGGTGTGTAAGGTCTTTTATCGGGATGCGCATTCGGTAAGAGATTATATGGATAAGCAAGTCTCGATTCTGAGAGAAAATGATTTTTATTCGGCACCATTTGTTTCAGAACTGGGGTGGATAACAAAAGAGTATAGATGCTTGTTTAAGAGGCGGGGGATAGAGGCAGAGATATGGGGTGAGCCCAAATGGGTTGATTTTGAAGGAACGGTAGTGCCCATCCCGGCGCAGTCAGAATGCTATTTGCGGACAACTTATGGCGATTACATGAGTCTTCCCCCTGAGTCTATGAGAAGACCGTCACATTGCAAAAAAGGATAACTGCATTGCGCTTTGTTTTATATACGAATAGCGTTTCACCGCATCAGGTTCCATTTGTTTCGGAATTATGCAAGCTTATATCGGAGGATGAGTGTCGGTATATCTATACCGATCAAATGACATCCGAAAGGCGTAACCTGGGTTGGGCAGACTGCGACCGACCGTGGATTATACAACTAAATGATAAGAAGCGCGATGCAAGTAAAATGCTGCATACTGCTGGATTGTTGATGTCAGGTGTTCGTGATGTTGCATTGTTTGCGCAACGTGCTAAGAGCGATCAGAGGACAATCTATTGTTCAGAGCGATGGTTTAAGCCTAAACTGGGGGCGTTACGTTTATTGCAACCATCTTACTGGAAGATGGCCCGCAAGTTTGTATGCCAGTTACGCGAAGATGATTCTTTGTTTTATTATCCAATGGGCATACATGCGGCTCGAGACATGGCACGCATTTGTGGGTTAATGAATGGTGATCTTGGCTGTCTGTTTTGTGCCCCGGAGTTGGATTTTGAACATAAGCCAGGTGGCAGGATTTGGCTTAGAAATGGAGGTGATGTAACGAAGTACTGCCTTGATAAAATGCGGATATGGGGATACTTTGTAGAGGCATCGATTACTAAGTCTATTTCTGCCGAAGGTTCGGTCAAAAAAGAGAATTCTATGCGTATATTGTGGGTTGGCCGCCTTTTGAAATGGAAGCGTGTAGACACCATAATTCGAGCGGTTTGCGAATATATGAAACATGCGCGGAAGGATGATTCTCGGCCGAACATAAAGCTGGATGTTTTGGGGACAGGGCCTGAAGAGGCATATTTGAAAAAGTTGGCAAGAGGATGCGAAGCTGTGGTTCAATTTTATCCTTCAGTACCTATATCGGAGGTTAGAAGACTAATGCGGGAGCATGATGTGTATGTCTTAGCTAGTAACGGGCATGAAGGGTGGGGCGCAGCCCTGAACGAAGCATTGGAAGAAGGCATGAAGGTGATTGGTACATACGAGGCGGGAAGTAGCGCGACGATTTTGCCTGGATCAAATCTTTACCATGCTGGAGACTGGAAGCGATTGGCCGCAATGTTTCGAATGTCAATCCCCAGTGTCGATTCTACGGAATGGACGGTACGGAATGCGGCATGTATTTTCAAGACGAAAGTGTTGGATGATTCGTCGGAAAACTGATGTAAACTAATTTATTTGAGACTATGCAAGTTGATCGTGCAAAGAGAGAAGTTTGGTTGGATTGCTGGAAAGGCATTCTAATCATACTTGTTGTTTTAGGGCATTTGTCGGGAGGGGCTTATCATTTAGCGCATGGGGAATCGCAAGTTATTCTCCAATACATTTTTAAGTTGATTTACACTTTCCATATGCCTGCCTTTTTTTTCATTTCTGGGTATACGTATAGGGAAGGCGAAAACTGGTATCATAAAAAAATCCAACGGCTGATTGTTCCATATTTTGTTTTTGGTGTCATCTCAGTTTTGCTTTATTGGGTGATGCAGGATGGCGTTAAATCTCTATTCCTGAAGGCGGAATCTACCGCGTTTTATAGTGACCATATTGGAGTTCGTGGAATATGTGGATGTCTCTTAAGTTTGGTGCATGGCGGAGGGTGGCCAAATGGTGAAGGCTTCCGCTACAATTCTGTTCTTTGGTTTTTGCCTTGTATGTTTGTGGGGTTGCTGGCTTTTAAACCTGTAGCCAGGCGTGGTGTTGTCGGCGTCTCCGTCTTTATGTTTGTTTGTGTTATTGCAAAGATTTGCTTTGCGCTTCCTGGGAACTTGCCATGGGGCGTCTCGCTAGTCCCGTGGTACTGTATTTTCATTTGTCTGGGATGGTTTGCTAAACGGTACTCAATATTCAACTGCGGGGAATCAGGCTACAGGAGAATTATGCTCCTAATTGGAATGATTTTTCTTTACGGCATCGCTGCGTATTTACTTCCAAATCCATCGCATCTCCGCCAACATTCTGCTGGGCGTTTGTTGTTGCTGCTGATTGCTATTGGGGGTTGCTATGTAAGTGGGCAGATCGCAAAGGCGGTTAGAGGAACATGGATAGCGTACATAGGGATGTCCTCGTTAGGCATAATGCTTACGCACAAGTTTTTGGTTGTCCTGATCCAAACTAAGATAAGATGTTTTCGGAGCCTTATGGATATGTCGCCTTTAATGGCTGTTTTGGGTGTTGTGTTGATTACTGTGTTGATTACATTTACTTGCATTGTGTTGATTTGGCCGATAAGACGTTGGATGCCTTGGGCACTTGGAGAGTTCAAGTATGAATCTGCTGCTGCCCCATCCGAGCGAGATAAGGAGAAGAAGGACTGATGCAATCAATGACGAATGGATTTTACAAGGATGTCGCCAAAGCAGTGATATTGTTGTTGGCGATACTTTTGCTATGCAGAGTCACAATGGGAGGCATTGCGGTTGTCGTAGTCGTAGTGGGTCTTATGGCCGCAGTATTCAAGAAGCCTGTCGTAATGGCTATTTGTTTTATCCTGTTCCCATTAGTGGCGATTTTTAGTAGGGCAGTAGTCGGGATGAGCGGGATTACTCTGATAATTGGCAAGTTTTCGTACGTTATGATGGTTGTCGCATCTGTGTTATCGTGGGAACGGAATCGGTTTGGGGAAGAGAAATTGCCCGTATTGCCGATTTTCATATATTTGGTAGTGGCGAGTTTATCATCAATAAATGGATGGATGCCTTTGATTAGCTACCTCAAGATATTAAATTTTGCTGTCATGGTGATTGGCCTATATTTACTTTCCAGCATAATGCAGAAAAATGTTAACAGTCTCATGTCACTGCGGGCTGTCTTTATGGCAATGGCCATCATTATGATACTTGGTTCAATTATCTCGTACTTTATCCCATCGGTAGGATTTTCAATGATGTTATATCGCATGGAAAGCTACGGGATGACTATAACTGGCGAAGAGTTAATGAACTCTGGGACGCAAGTCCTGTTCAGCGGGATGACTTGTCATAGTCAGATGCTCTCTCCGGTTGTTGCATGTCTTGCCACATGGGTGCTTTGCGACATGTTGCTGATTGAACGCAGGGTTTGCTTGCTTCATTCGATTGTTTTAATGTGTGTTCCAATATTGTTGTATATGTCTCGATCACGTGGCGGTTTGCTTATGATCGTGAGTGTTTTGATTGTAACATATTTTGTGACGATACCTAAGTCTCGTTTGTCGACGAAAATTAAACGGCACCTACTTCTTTCGGTAGTTGCAGGCGCAGTTGTGCTTATAGCAGCAGCAGTTTATTTTGAAGTGAAAAATGATGCGATATCGCGGTGGATTAGAAAGACTGACAATGTCGATTCAGATACGAGAAGTCTGCAAGAAGCCTTTACAGGGAGCCGACAGCAGTCAATAGAGATGAATTTGTATGATTTTAAGTTGAACCCTTTGCTCGGTAAAGGTTTTCAAGTAGTCCAGCATATGAATGAATTGTATCAAGAAAACCGAGCAACTTGGTATACTGCGGCAGTAGAAAAAGGCGTTACACCATATGTCGTCCTGGGTGAAACTGGTCTTATAGGTGCTTTTGCGTTTATCGTTTTTTTGTCGGTCTTTTATACAACGTGTGTCCGTCGCGGGTATGTGGCTCTTATGACGAATTTTACATGCTTCCTCGTTGCAAATCTTGCCGATTCAACTTTCTTCTCTCCATCGGGACTTGGCGGTTTCATGTGGATGGTATCGTGTATAGGAGCATTTTCAACAGATTGCCTGACAAAACGTCTCCAGTTTGAAAGTATGGAATTTAATCGCATGAATGCATTTCCTGTTGGTCGACTGCACTAATCTCCAATCAACTTATCATACTATGATTTGAGGTGGTTGGTAGAATGAAAACCGTTCATGTTGTAACCGGGATGAAGGCCGAGGCGGCTGGGCCTTCGCATAGCGTTCCTGGATTGTGTCGTGGGTTGACAGAGGCCGGAGTTGTCGTTCATGTACATACTTTGAGAAAACCGATAGATCGGACATTCCCATTTGAGGTCTTCGAGCATCCATACAATTACAAGGTTCTGCACAGGCTTATCCCGATTAGGTGGGCAGGAAAACTGCTTAAGGGGCTTCTTCAAGATTGTAGAGATGCCGACATTGTCTGCTCTAATGGGCTATGGGAGATGCCATGCATATATCCTTCATGGGCGAAAAAGCGAACAGGATGCAAATTAGTTTCAGCACCAAGAGGTTCGCTATCTGCGAATGCCCTGAAGTTTGGACGGTTCAAGAAAAAGATATTCTCGTTCTGTTTTCAGAATTCAGCGCTTCACGCGGTCGATATGTGGCATGCGACGTGCGAAAAGGAGTTTGAGGAGATTCGTGCTGCAGGATTCAATCAGCCCGTCGCTATCGTTCCTGTCGGTATTGACATTCCTCAGATAACAAGGCAGAAGCCATCGGGATTGCGGAAACTGGTATTCTTGGGAAGGATTCATAAGATCAAGGGATGCGACAAGCTCGTTCTTGCATGGGAGCAACTGCATGAAAAAATGAAAGATTGGGAGTTGGTTATTGCCGGTCCTGATTGCGGGGCGTTGCAACAAGTTCAGGAACTTGTCGCAGAGCGGAAATTGCCGCGTGTGAGTTTTGTTGGAGAATTGAATGGTGTTGCCAAGTTTGAGTTTCTTGCCTCGGCAGATTTGTATGTCCTACCGACCGAGACAGAGAACTTCGGAATAACTGTTGCTGAATCATTAGCGTCTGGAACGCCGGTCATAACAACGAAAGGAACATTGTGGAGCGGGCTGATGGGTGTTAACGGCATTGGCCGATCAGGATGGTGGATAGACAATACCGTAGAAGAACTTGTAAAGGCGATTGCAGAGGCGGCAGAAATGAACAGAAGTGATTTATTGGCATTTGGAGTGAATGGCCGTAAGTGGATGATGCGCGATTATAGTTGGTTCACCATAGGAATGCAAATGAAAAGAGCGTATGAGTGGATGTTGGGCCAAGGCCCGAAGCCGGATTTTGTTAAGTGATTGGTTCTTAAGAGCGGAGCAACACTATGACTATTCAGAATATAATAAGCAATCGCCTGTTTTCGAAAGAGGTGTTTTGGCAGATTGTTTATGAATGGGAGGACATCATCTCAAAAGAGATGAACTTGGCTGTCAAAAACAACTTTATTAGGCTCGTTAATATGAGGTACATACGAGTTGTTTGGAGAGATATATTGCATCGTGATGATAATTATGTGCCAATTCCATCAGGTAATTCTCTTGCGTTTGTGATGAGTCCCGGACTATTTGATGGAAATGTTTGTGGAAGAAGAAACGTTATACCGATTATTATCGACTTTTGGCTGTCAAAAGAAAATGAGTTTAGGGATTTTGAATCCCGATATGTGGGGAATCCCGGCGTCTTGATAACAAGCAAAGAAGCATATGAAATCATCAGAGACAGATGTCCTCGGTTGTGCGTTTATCATTGGCCACTTTCGTTGCCTGATCATTGGCTTGAGGATGTAGCTACTTGTCCAAAAAAGTATGATTGCGCTGTTGTTGGGCGACCGAATGGCGTCCTAAACGATTGGATGATGCGATATGCATCCACTCATAAAGACTTTACGTATGTCTGCAATCAACGCAAGCCGGGTGTTCCATGTAATTACGTAACTTCAGACGGAAGCATATTAGGCAATGTGTTTCGTGATAGAGATACATATCGTCATTTTCTAAAATCAGTTCGTATAGGATTGTATTCAACTCCGAGCAAGGATGGAAGCAGGTTGCAATACAAAGGGCTCGCAGGGCGTGGATACAATCAGGTAACGCCGCGTTTTCTGGAATATTTGGCCGCTGGTTGTCATGTGCTTTCCCGCTATGACAGAAATCCAGACACCGATTACTATGAGCTGGATTCTATCTCGCCGAATGTCGATACATACGAGGATTTCGAGGCGCGTATGGATTTTGCTCGTGCCCATGACATAGATTGCGAAAACTACAAGAATTATCTTTCCAAACATATCACATCAAGTCGTGTAGAAGCACTGCGCGATATATTGGCGCAAATATGAAAAAAGTTGCTATAGTAGGCGCGGGCGTCGCCGGATTGACATGTGCGAGGCTTTTGAAAGATAGTTTTGCCGTTACAGTGTATGAGCAAGAACGCGAAGTCGGTGGACTCATTCGCTGTAAGCGTGTTGCCGGCTCGCTATTTCATACATGCGGAGGGCATGTATTCAATTCCAAAAACCAAATGGTCAATAACTGGTTTTGGTCAGTGTTCGACAAAGGCAGAGACTTTGTGAAGGCGAATAGGCAATCGGCCGTATGTATGGAAGATGGTCGATTTGTTGATTATCCAATTGAAAATCATGTCTATCAGTTGGAAACTAGCATACAAAAAGCTGTATTCAGAGAAATTGTTGAAATGCTGCATGGCACTAAACTACAGCCAGAGAATTTTGAGGAGTTCCTTATCGGGAGATTTGGCAATACATTGTACGAATTGTATTTTAAGCCATACAATCGTAAGATTTGGAGGCAGGACCTTTCGTCTATTCCGTTATCGTGGTTGGAGGGCAAGTTGCCGATGCCAACGCCAGAGGAGATTCTGAACGCAAACCGGGATCGTATCGAGGAAAGGTCTTTTGTCCATTCGTCATTCTATTATCCCAAAAACAATGGATCGCAGTTCATCGCTGATAAACTTGCGAGTGGAGTTGACATTTGTAAGGACTCGCAAATCTGCGGAATTGAGGTCGACAAGAAAACGATAAGTTTGCAAATTTCGGGGGGGGGGGGCGGAAATGAATGATTACTGCATCTTCTGCGGGAATCTCAAATCGATTCCAGAACTACTGAAAGGCGTTGAATTGGGTAGCGATTTGCAGAAGTCCATTGCGGAATTGAAGTATCATGGCACGACCTCCGTGTTTTGTGAGACAGACAAAGTTCCCTACAGTTGGTTCTACCAGCCCAGCCTCAAGCACGATAGCCATAGATTTATTTGCACAGGGAATTTCGCACCATCCAATAATGCTGTCGGTAAGATGACGTGTACTGTAGAGTTTACCGACGAAATTGAAGAAGAAGAGATTAATCGGCAGCTTCTGTTAATGCCTTTTAACCCGCGATATATAACGCACAACTACTCTCGGTATACATACCCCATTCAGTCGCAGGATACTCGTAAAATAATACGAGCCATAAGAGAAAGGTTGCGAGAATACAATATCGCATTGGTCGGGCGATTTGCAGAATGGGAATACTATAACATGGACGCGGCAATGGCATCTGCAATGACCACGGTCGAATCTTTAGTGAAATGATTTGATTAAATATCCTGCGGGAGTTTATGTACAATAACATTCGAGGTATCAAGGCTATAGGACATGCTTTAAACAGGCTGCTGCCTACGTCTCTTTTTAGGTTTGTCTTGCGGAGTTATCATGGTATATTGGCTATCATAGAGGTGCCCATGTCGAGGTTTGCTTTTTGGCGTGTGCGATTATCAATTGCAAGGATTTCAAAGTCAGGCGAACCTATCCGATTCGGGTTTTACGTGGTGTTGTCGTCAATGTTTCAATGGCGCAGGGTGTTTGAGTTGATGCTAAAAGATTCTCGATTTGCACCTTTCATAGTTGTAACACCACGTATCGGATGGCACATTGGCGACATGGAATCGACAGTAGAAAAGACTTATTCGGCACTTGTTGCTGAGTTTGGTGTGCAATATGTGTTCAGGGGCTATTGCAATGGGAAATTTGAGAATCATCTTAGCGAGTGCGATGCCTGCGCCATGATGAATCTATATAGTGGCCTTGCTGAGCGACATTTTGAAGTCATCTATTTTGCGATGAAAGGCATACCTGTGTTTGGATCGTGCTACTTCTATGATCATGGGACGGCGCAATCGAGAGAGTATTATGGAATGCGGTCATTGAAATTCGTCTGGAAGTTTTTCTGCGCGAACGTGTCAGAGAAGATTAAGTTCGTCAAGTATCAGAAGTTGAGTCGGACTTCAAGCAGAGTAGAGTTGTCGGGTAGCCCGAAGTCGGATGGGATCGCAAGTGAAAATGGTACGCTTAAACCATCGAAACGGAAGATCGTACTTGTAGCACCCCATCATTCGGTTATTCCAACAATAGACAGCGGCCTCCGCCTTGGAAATTTTTTGGAATACAAGGATTTCTTCCTAAAACTACCCGAACTTTATTCAGAAGTAGACTGGATATTCCGTCCACATCCTCACTTGCGGCTTAATCTAATCAAAAATCTTGGCTGGAGTGAAAGCCAATGGGATTCTTATATTGATTCATTCATTTCGCATCCCAATGCGGTGTATGAGGATGACGGGCCTTATTACGAATCGTTCAAAAGGTCAGATGCAATTATCCATGATTGCGGATCGTTTCTTCCTGAATACTTCTATACGGGTAAGCCTATTTGCTATATGATAGCGAATGAGGATGCGAAGAAAGCACAATTCGATGAGTGGGGGCAGACATTGATTAACCATACATATCAGGCATATAGTGAATACGATGTTACACATTTCATTGAGGATGTGGTCATAAAGGGGCACGACCCCATGAAAGAAGAACGGCAGAGATTCGCCCGAGAGAAGATTATGATTAACTATCCCAATGCGAGTCAGCACATTGTCGATTCGATTGCAAAGCTGCTTGGTCGTAGCAGAAAAGACTGATAATGGCCCCTTACTTAGGGAATTTGAATAGCGTGCAAAGGCGCGACCCATACTTTGATGTCGTGAAAGCCATCGCAATCATCATGGTGGTGGTCTGTCATGTTATGTCGATTGCGCCATCCGGGACATTCCCAACGTGGATCAACAATTTTCGCGTTGGAATGAATATGCCGATTTTCTTTGCAATAAGTGGTTATTTTGCATGGCCTATGGTTGAAGCATTGGAATGGAGAAAACTCATCATGAATATTCGTGCGTATTTGATGCCAGCGTTGTTTGCGGGTGCTGTATATATGGTTGTAGATCTCTTGATTACCCCC
>ERZ842401.1829-NODE-1829-length-29317-cov-3.789864_pt1 | contig 29317 bp, 14 predicted proteins | sample MGYA00521270_ERZ842401 | MGnify/ENA primary metagenome ERZ842401 (study PRJEB31892, sample SAMEA3878208) | bioreactor metagenome | biome: Moose rumen | place: Sweden | collected 2011-10 | study: EMG produced TPA metagenomics assembly of the PRJEB12797 data set... | reverse complement strand
TCAGCAAATAGCAACAGCTATCAGACAACTGTGACAGTTCCAGCCACTGAACCCCCTGTTATACAGACTACTGCCGAAATATCCGAAGATATTCAGAACAATAACACTGAACCCAATATTCCTGAAACCTCCGAACCTGTTCAGACTTCCGCAAATACAGAAGTAAGCGAACTTGTTAAAAACTTCGACCTGAATGGTTACTGGCTCGAAACAACAGGCGATAAAGTATGGAGTTTCAATGACGGTGCAGGAAACAATCTCAGTCTTGAATTTAATATGGGTTCTCCTTATAACTATGAAGTTTCAGGATATACCAAGGATTCAATACAAATGGTATTCCATTTCTTTACTGTTGACGATGAAAGCCCTGCAATAATAATACCAGCAGACGAAAATTCATTCTCAATAGTCAATACTTATTCCGATACAGTAATAACCACATCACTGACAAGAATAACAAAAGAAGAATACGAAAAATTTACAGACAGTGCAAATTCACGAGCTGTTGCAAATTTCTTCTGCAAGGCTATAAACCTCATTGACAACTGGGGAATAGGAAATGTTGAGTATGATATAAACGATTCTGTTTATCAGAATGACAGAACTTACTATAGAGTTTCAAATGAAGCTCTTTCCATGGAATATCTCAGAGACTACACTCTTGACAATATTACTGAAGATTTCTACAACAGAAGATACAAGAGTATGTTCGAGGGCGATACTCCACGCTTTATAAGCTATAACGGCAGTGTTTATGTAAATCCGATACAGACTTCATGCGGTTTTTCATGGACTGACTATGTAAGCATAGAACCTGACGATAAAGCAGTAAATTCGTCATCTTTCACAATAGTCATGAACTATGATGATTTCGGTGCAACAAGCACCATGAGAATAAATGTCGTTTTGGAAAACGGCAAAAATAAAATAGATTCCATGGTAAGCAGTGACGGCACTGAATATTAATTAATCAAGCTATCTCCAGAACTCCTTCAAAATGTAAAAACAGACAGATTTATAAGTCTGTCTGTTTTTGCTTTTAACTTTATACCAGTGAATGTTAAAAATATATTTGTGAACATTAACAAAAATAACATTATATCAAGGTTAAAATATTGTGAATGTAAAATAATTTTCTTTGTTTACAAATACTGGCGATTTATATAAAAAGAATGTACATTTTTTGTTCACCATTTATTCAAAAAATACTTGACATTTTCTTGCGAAAGTGTTAAAATAAAATCAGTAAAAATACACAAAAAAATAATAATATTAAAAAAACATATACAGTTTTTTAATATTTCGTTCAAGAAAAATTTTCAGAATTTACAAATTTTATATATTAACTATTAAGGAGTGTTTTCTATGAAAAAATTCAGAAATCTTATCGCCTGTGCAATGGCTTTTACTACTATAGCAGGAACTTCCGCACCTGTTCTCAGCGTATCCGCAAACGATTCCGCAGAAACTTCTCAGGCTTATTCATATACAACTGACGGAGAAACTTTTTCTTTTTATGACTACAGCCATAATATAACCATTTCAGACGGTTCTCTTAAAAATGGAAAGGATATTTCTTTCTATGGTCTTAACGATGAAGGCAGTCTTGCAGTCGTTTACTTCAATACAGAGGCTAATGAAGGCAAGGGAGTTGTTGCTGGCAACGATTCAATGATTTATGTTACTTATGAAAACGGTGAGATTTCCGAGGTTGAAAGACCTGCTGGTACTCAACAGCTTTTCAATTTTGATATGAGCCTTGCAGACAGTTCCATGACAGGCATGATGAAAGTATTCAATGCAAGTCTGGGCGGATTCCTTCAGGCATATTCATCATCACAGAAAGAATATTCCACAATATGCGATTTCGGTTCTGAATCAGGAACTATAAACTATGTAAATCCGCAGTATACTGAACTTATCCTTATGGACGACAACTACATCACAAATAAGGAAGATTCCGCAAATGAGGCTTTCATGGCTAACGAATGGGGCATTTACAGCGGTTACAACGTTATTGACGGCGTTGACTACAGTACATACTGTTTCTTCGGTACTCACGGTGATGTCTACTATTACGGCTTTTCAAAGGCTGAAAACGGATTCAATGTTGTTACAATGAAAGGTACTGTTTCAGAAGTTGACGAAAGAACAAAGGTTGTTTCTCTCAAGTCCGTTGACATGAGTGTGCCTTCCGACAATGCTTCACAGTATATAACCAAAATGGCAGGCTGTCTGATGTCCGCACAGGGCAAAACAAGCCTTAACCTTGATACGCTTACTCTTGATACTGCTTATCAGTACACCGGAAAAGGTTTCAGGACTGTAATTGAAGCATCAACTTCAACAGCTTCGGGAACTCTTACATATAATGACGGTTGCTACAGCGGTACTATCACTGACGAAAACGGCAATACCGAGGAATTATCTGTAAAATCCTATGCAAAAAACTATATCGTTACTTCTCAGACTTCGGGAACTTTCACAGTTTCAAAGAAAAAGGATTTCTGGGGATTCTATACAGGTTCTCTTGAAAATTCCGCTCCTTACGCTCAGCAGTGCGTAGAACCTTCATTTGAATGGGACTGGTTCTTCTACTGGACTTACGGTCAGAACAACTGCAACTGGATATGGAATATGTTTAGTTGCTGGAATTTCTGCTGGTGCTGATTTATATAAAGTGTGTTAATTATTAAATTATGCTGTAAGCACTGTAAAAAGTGTTTACAGCATAAAATTTGTACAGAAAAGAGTGTATGCTTTATGAAAAAAAATAATGAGATAATAGAAAACTTCAATCCTAAACTGTATAAGCGCATAGCAATAGTATTCGCCACCCTTTCACTTATAAACCTGATTGTTGTTACATTTGCCTTCAACCGTACGGGCTATGGTCTTTACTATGCGGAAGAGGCTGTAAGCAGTATAGCAAAAATTCAGAACTATTTGCAGACTACAAATGAAAGTGTCCTGAATATAGTAATACATAAGAACGATATAACTGTCATTGACAAGGAAATAACCAATGTACATGAAACATTCCAGAATATCGACAAGGAAGCTGAACACTTCAAAAGTATAGACGTTTCAAATATAAATGAATCCATAAAGGACGATTTTGAAGATTCCATGCAGAAAATTGACAAATATCATTCCGCATTGCTTAAACATTCCGAGGAGTTCAGAAGCTATAATCAGGAAGACCCCGAAAGCAAGGAAAAACTTTCTGCTTTTACAAACCAGATTGAAGAATGGTATGAAACAGAAATAGACCCCCTTAAAGATGATGCTACACTTTCAATAGAAAATATCTTTGAAAATCAGTCAAAATCAACCTATGACTTCTTTATAAAGGTTGCACAGTCGTTTCTTATACTTGTGGTATTCATGCTTTTCACAATGGCAGTAGGTCTTAACTCAATAGCATATATGAAGAAAACTGCTAAAAAATCCGCAATAGAACTTCAGAAGAAAAATAAAACCGCTATCGAAAAGGCAAGGGAAGCTTCAAACTTTCATCAGAAAGCTGTTGCAATCGCCTATACCAACATTCTTACAGGCATGAAAAACCGCTATGCCCTCGAAGAAGACCTTCATGACCGTCTGAAAACCGAAGATTTAACCATTGCCCTTTTCAGTTTTGATAATTTCAATCAGCTTAACGAAGTCTATGGAAGAAGTTTCGGAGATAAATTTTTAACAACAGTTTCCGACAGTCTCAGTTCAAATTTTTCGGAACAGTTCCATATATACCAGACAAATACCGAAGAATTTTGTTTTGTATCCCGCAAAAATACCGAAAGAAGTGATGCAGACGCAGCAATACAGAAAATAATAAACATTCTTTCCGAAAGTTTTCAGGTTTCTGCTCTCCAGATACAACAGCCTTTTTCAGGCTGCATATACCATTACAGTTCAAGGGAAAATATTGACATAAACTCTTTGTTCGTGAAATTAGACAAAACTATCAGCGATGCAAAAAGAACATCAGGAAATAAAGTCCTTGACGTGAAAAGTATGTACTTCTGATGACAAAAATAAACAAAAAAGCAGGTTTTAAGCCTGCTTTTTTTTAGTTTGCCTGCTGAAACAACCCTTGATTTTATATGCAAAAAATGATATAATCAGAATGTTATCATAAACTAACATAATCAGGGAGGTCTTTATATGAGTGACAAGGAAAAAAAGTTTCTTGAAGTTCATCAGCTTAAAAAAAGTTTCGGAAACGGCGATACTAAACAGGACGTTCTCAAAGGTCTTGACTTTACTGTAAAAAAAGGCGAATTTTGTGTACTTCTCGGTCCTTCGGGTTCGGGAAAATCCACACTGCTTAATATTCTCGGCGGTATTGACAGTGCGGATTCAGGCGAAATATTCATAGACGGTGACAAACTCGCTGATATGGACGAAAAAAGCCTTACCCGATACAGAAGAAAACATCTCGGTTATGTTTTCCAGATGTATAACCTTATACCTAACCTCAATGTAAAGGAAAATATTGAAACAGGTGCTTATCTTTCGGATAATCCGCTTGATATAGACGAACTCCTGAAAATACTCGGTCTGTATGAACACCGCCATAAACTCCCGAATCAGCTTTCAGGCGGTCAGCAGCAAAGAGTTTCCATAGGAAGAGCTATAGTTAAAAATCCTGACATACTGCTCTGCGATGAGCCTACAGGTGCTTTGGACTATACCACTTCAAAGGAAATTTTACAGCTTATTGAGGAAGTCAATCAGAAATACGGAAATACTGTAATAATGGTCACTCATAATGAGGCTATAAGGCTTATGGCTGACCACGTTATAAAGTTCAGAGACGGCAAAATAAGACATGACGATATAAACACCAATAAGATAAAAGCCTCCGAACTTGAATGGTAAGAGGTGCATGATGAGCCAGAATAATATAAAATCAGGAAAACGTCCTAAAAATCCTTTGATTAAAAGAGTGTGGAGAGACCTTATAAGCGACTGGAAACGTTATCTTATGATATTTCTTATGCTTGTAGTCACTATAGGCTTTGTTTCGGGAATGTATGTCGCTAACAACAGCATGATGTCAACGCTTGAAAGTCTCGGAGAAACTTTCAGGAGAGAAAACGGTCATTTTGAACTTTCCGCAAAAGCAGACGAGAATTTAATATCCGCTCTCGAATCAGGAAAAAAAGCCGATGTTCTTTCAGTACTCCGTGAAAGAGCTTACACCGAAGCAGAAGATGAAGTAAAAAAAGCTGTTGATGAGGCTATCGTGGAAAATGTTACTGAATCCGTAAAACAGGCTTTTGAAGAAAATATCCGTGAACAAGTAAAATCCGCTATAACTGCCGAAGTAACTTCCGCAATGGAAGAACAATTCAAAGAGGCTGAAAAATCAGGCAAACCCATGTCTGAGGGGCAGAAACAGGAAATGCTCGGTTCTGCTGTAAAAAATGCCCTCGATGAAAATTATGATTCCGCAGTTAATGAAGCCCTCGAAACTGCTTACAGTTCCGAAGATTATCAGAAAGCACTTTCCGACGCTCTTGATTCCGCCTATGAATCCGATGACTACAAGAAAGCCCTTTCCGATGCTATGGAAGAGGCTGAAAAGGAAATCGACAGGGAACTTGATGAAAAATTTGACGAAATAAACGAAAAATATGAACTCGACAAGGATTCCAAAGAAGTTCCTGTAAAAATATATGAGCTTTTCTATAAAGACTGCGATGAAACTATATCTTCCGACAGCGGTTTCAAAGGTACTGTAAGAGTTTTCAGCGAAAGAAAAGAAGTCAATCTTTTTGACATTCTTCAGGGACGTTCCCCCGAAAATGAACACGAAATAATAATTGACCGTATGCACGCCGACAATGCAGGAATAAAAATCGGAGACATCTTATATGCAGGAAAAACTGATTTTGAAGTTGTGGGTCTTGTGTCTTTCGTTGACTATACAACACTTTACGAAAACAATACAGATACAATGTTCGACGCTCTTACTTTTGATGTTGCAATGACTACAGAAAAAGGCTTTGAAAGAATTTCTTCCGCACTCCATGCAAACTATGCCTTTACCTACAATAACCCTCCTGCTGAAGTTTATGAGGAAAAGGAACTTTCCGACAGCTTTCTTAAAATCCTTATAACACAGGCAGTATCTTCCGAAGATGAAGCTGAAATTAAAAATTTTGTTCCTGCTTATGCAAACCATGCCATAACGTTCGCACCTGACGACATGGGCAGTGACAAGTCAATGGGCGGTGTACTGCTTTACATACTTGTTGCGGTTCTTGCTTTCATATTCGCTGTAACAGCAGTAACCACGCTTGAAAAGGAATCATCAGTAATAGGTACTCTCAGGGCATCAGGATACACAAAAGGCGAAATGCTCCGCTATTATATGGGAGGTCCCGTTATAGTAATACTTATAGCTTCTGTTGTAGGAAATATTTTAGGATATACAGTCATGAAAAATGTCGTTGTGGCAATGTACTACAACAGCTACAGCCTGCCTACATATAAGACTATCTGGACTCCCGAAGCGTTTATCAGAACAACTGTAATACCTATAATTCTTATGCTGGTGATAAATCTTGCAGTAATTACACATACTTTAAAACTTTCACCGCTTAAATTCCTGAGACATGACCTCAAAAGGAATAAAAGAAAAAAAGCCCTCAGACTTCCTAAATGGAACTTCTTTGCAAGGTTCAGAATGAGAGTTTTCCTACAGAATGTACCTAACTATATAATGATGTTCGTAGGAATAACTTTCATAATGATACTTCTTTCAATGGCTGTAGGTATGCCTGCAACTCTTAAAAATTATCAGGATTCAATAGCCGATATGATGTTTGCAAAAAATCAGATTATGCTTACTTCCTCAAAAGACGATGACGGAAATATAATTGAAACAGACAACCAGAATGCAGAAAAAGTCTCAGCCTGTTCCCTTGAAAGAAAATCTGACGAAATAAATGAAGAAATCACTGTTTATGGCATTGTAGAAAACAGTAAATATGTTAAATTAAGCAGTGACTATTACAGCAAAGCCCTTTCGGACGTTCCGCAGGTATATGTTTCAAAGTCTTTCGCCGAAAAATACAATATCAGAAAAGATGACCTGATAACACTTTCGGAAAAATACGAAAACAAGGAATATACTTTCAGAGTGTATGACATTCATGAATATTCCGCTGGAATCGCTGTTTTCATGTCTGATGAGTGTTTCAGGAACGTATTTGAAAAAGATGATGACTATTTCAGCGGTTATATGTCCGATGACTCAATTGACGATATTGACGAAAAATATATCGCTAAACAGATAACTGTTGAAGATATGCTTAAAGTCGCAAATCAGCTTGACCACTCAATGGGCAACTATATGCTTTATTTCCAGTATGTATGCGTTATAGTGGCTGCTATTATACTTTATCTGCTTACAAAGATTATCATAGAAAAAAATGAACGTTCCATATCAATGGTAAAGATTCTTGGATACAATACAGGAGAAATATCTTCTCTCTATCTGGTAACAACCTGCATAGTGGTACTGATTTCGGAAATACCTGCCATTTACCTCGGATATTTCATAATGACTGTTGTATGGAAATCCATGCTTGCAGACCTCGGCGGTTACTTTGAATTTATCATGCCGTTTTCGGGATTTGTAAGGGAATTTGTACTTGTATTCATAGCTTACCTTATAATTACAATATTCGATTTCATCAGAATAAAAAATATACCAAAGGTTCTTGCTCTCAAAAATATGGACTGACTTTTTATCCGCACATTTCTGTGCGGATTCTTTTATTATTGTATATGTTCTTTTATAATATACTTTAAGTAAAAAGCTTATATGACAAATTGTTACAAAATATACCAGTCGTATTTATTGAAATTGCCGATTTTATTAAAATGTATTGACATTTAAAAAAAGCAGTGATATAATTTGTATATGAAATATATATAAAATATATATAACCTACGGAGGCATTTAATGACTGACAAGGAACTGCATAAATTAAAGCGTTCTGAACTGATTGAGATTCTTTATTATATGCGTCAGGAAATAGACAGGCTTAATGCCGAAAATCAAAAACTTACAGAACGCCTTGACAGGCTGGTCGGGGAGGCTCTGAAAAATAATGAAGAGGGAAAAAAATGATATTCCTACTGCCGTACAGCTTGAAAATGAACTGAAACATCTTCGGTACAGCGAAAGTTTCAGAAAATCATTGAAAAGTACGGTTTCTTCCCTTATAACACTTGCAGCAGCAGCGGTACTTGTTTCAATGCTGTTTCTGCCTGTTCTGAGAGTTACGGGAACAAGTATGACTCCCACTCTTTCAAACGGTGAACTTGTCCTCGGACTTAAAAACAGTAAAATCCAAAAGGGAGATATTATCGCTTTTTACTATAACAATAAAGTCCTGCTGAAAAGAGTAATAGGCACAGCAGGAGATATTGTCAGTATGGACAATGACGGTAATGTTTATATAAATGATGAACTTCTTGATGAACCATATCTTATTTCAAAAGATTACGGGGAATGTGATATAGAATTTCCTTATCAGGTTCCCGAAAGCAGACTTTTTGTTATGGGAGACCACAGAACAGTAAGCATTGACAGCCGTTCAACTGCTGTAGGGTGCATTGCAGAAGAATATATCATTGGAAAAATATTTATGAGAATTTATCCTTTTAACAAAATCAATACGTTCTAATCGAAAGGAGAGTGACGGCACTATGAATCAAAAAAATTTAAAAGAACAGTCTCAGCAGAAAAAATTTTCCTACAGAGCCATTGCACTCCTGATGAGTTTCGGATTGCTTTTAAACTTTATATTGTCAGCAGGATTTGAGTTCCCGAAAACTATTGCAGATGCTGAGGATGACAAATTGTATTTTTCCCCGGTTCAAACAACAGTTATAGGTCAGCCAATCACTAAATATAATTATACAATCACGGCAAAAGGAGAGACCTATGACCAGACATCTGAAACGCCTATAACAATAACGGCTGCTCCTGATACCTCCATAGATTTGTCTTTGGCTATGAATTACATATTTGATAATCCTTCAATTGTGGAGGCTATCAAAAACAATGGCGGATATATCTATTATCAGCTGCCCACAAATATAACTTTTGACCATAATTACTTCGGCGAAAACAGCAAGGTATGGGATTCACGATATGCTAATGAAGTGTGGGGCGGTGCAGAAGTGCCGTCAGGATACTATTCAATATGGAACGGCGAACAGGCAGACGGTACAAAAACAAATCCTTTGCTTGCCATTCACTTTACACCTGACTATGTAAAATATTTTTCTAAAAATAACTATCTTGAAGGTACTATTGAATTTGAAGGCAAAATAAAACGTGATGAAACTCTTGAAGGCGACCAGACTCTTAATTTTGCAAATGGTCCAGAAGTTATAATAGATTTTGCAAAAGATAAAGTCACAGTCGAAAAGAAAAATGCTGAGGCAAAAAAAGATGAAAGCGGAAACGCTTACCTTGAATGGACTGTTACAGTAAAAAATCCGAAAGGACGTACTGACCTGACAGGCTATTCACTCAGCGATATTCTTAATAATGAAAACTTCTCTCTTAGTTCTGAAAACTGTACTGTTGACCCTTCTGGTGACGGAAGTTTTTCAGATGGTACATATGTATTCAGCGGAAAAAGCGAAGGACAATATAGCGAAACTTATACTTTCAAGTATAAGCAGACTAATGTTTCAGCTGGTACAGAGTACACCAATAAAGCCACTCTTACAGGCGGTGACGAACCTGAAACTGCTGAGGCTACAGGAAAAATTGAAAATACTCTTAGCGTAGATAAAAGCGGTATTCCTGACTATCAGGACACTGGCGAACGCAATGAAACTATAAACTGGACTATTGAAGTTCAAAACAAGTCAGGCGATTCCCTTGCTAATGCAAAAGCGTTCCTCGTGGATACTGCATTTGACAACATGAAAGCAGGTTCTTTAACAGTTGTGGATTCTGACGGAAACACAATGACAGAAGGTACTGACTACGAAATAATTTCAGGTAAGGTTTTCTACAACGAAAATAATAATCTAACTGATGTAACAAACCCAAGTACTAAAATTGACCCTACTGGTTCGCTTCCGCAAATTTATATTGATGAAAACGGCAATTATATTAAAGTAAATACTATAACTGAAAATACAAATGTCGGTTTCAGAGATTATGTTATTTACAATATCAATGGCGAAATAACCAACTATCACTATTCTGAAGATGATGTACTGTACTTTACCAACAGCTGGGAAAAAATAGACACATCAAATTATATTATTGAAAACGGTAAACTTTATCAAAATAATAATGGAGAAAAAGGCGAGGAGCTTACTAACTACCACAAGGTAAAAGATAAAGACGAATATTACAACAATAACGGTTTAATTACTGACTATTGCTGGAAAGACGATGTTCTTTACGGCACTAATGGTGAACATACAGCAGGATATGCAGTTCTTGTAAAGAACGGCAAGGTATATGACATTCAAACATGGGATATTGAAAACCTTACAGCAAATAATAAAATTATAAATTCTTCGATTCTCCAGTTTAAAGGAGATTCCAGTACAGCAAGTGCGAAAATTACATATTCCACTCCTGTAACAGACCTTGACAAGACAACATTAAGCAGTGTAAGCCAGTATAACAAAGTCTATACAGGCAGTGAATCTGAAAATCCGCCAAGCAATACAAGTAAAGATTATACAGTTGAGTATAAAAACGAACTTTTGATTTTGAAAAAAGAGGCAGATGACGGTTTCGATGAGGAAACAGAAACTTTCAAGTGGAAATTGAAAGTCTATGCAAATGCCACATCAAAAGGCAGTGACGGAAAAGCTACCATTGATTCCAAAAGCCTTGAAACTATTGACGGCTGCACAATTAAGGACGAAATGTTCAAATCTGTAACAGAAAAAGCTTTAAACAGCAGTTTTAACTGTATCATGAATAACGGCGATGAAACAACTGCATACTGCAAATATGTTACAATAACAAAAGTTTCTGATACAGAAATAAAATTCACTATAGACAAGACGGCAATGGAAACTGCTGGCGAAACAGCTATTATAAGCGGTATAGAACTTTTCTATAATGGTTCTGCTTCAAATACACTTGATAATACAACAAAGGGTGAAGATAATCTTACAGAGTATGAAAGATATCAGAATCATCAGGCAGTCACAAAGCAGAATACTGCAACCGCTAATAAAGACGGTTATACATCTTCTGATACCGCAGGAATTACAGCTCAGACACGTTTTTCAGCAACAAAACAGTTTACAGGTACTAAGGAAACTATTGTTGAACAAAACGTTTCAAATCAGACTAAAGAACTTCCATGGAAAGTTTCTTTGATTAAAGACCAAGGTTTTAATAAAGATTCAGTAGTTCTTGTAGACACCCTCAATACTGTCACTATTAAAGAAAACGAAACAGTAGATACTTCCGATAAGGTTCTTCACTATATTACACAAGCCCAGCTTGATTCAATTGTCCTTGAAGGAAGAACTACACAGTTAGGAGAAAGAACCACTATTGACAGCAGTTACTATACTGTAACGCCAAAAACAAAGACAATTGGTGAAAACAGTTTCATCACAGGTTTTGAAATCAAATTCAATGAAGAAATTGATACTGCAAATTACCACTATATTGATGTTACATATAGTTCTACTGCAAGCCTGAAAGATGTAGAGGCAGGTTGGAAAACAACCTTTTCAAACGGCTGTGATTTCGGTGATTCTCACCCCAGTGAAACAAGTATCACTTATGAACATGAAGATGTAAACAAGGCAAAGCCCACTGCTTTGAAAATCGGCAAAACATGGCAAGACTATGATGATATTTATAATACACGTCCTGAAACAATAAAAGTAAAAGTTTTGTATGCTCTCGAAAACAGTAATGAATGGTCTTACTGGAAAGATACTGATACAGATGAAGATAAAATATTTGAAATACCTGTAAGCGACAATATGGTTGTCGGAGAAGATTTTCCGCAGTGGAAAGCTATTACAGACACAGACGGCAATGGAACTGCTACTGTCCGTTACAAATACAAAGTTGAGGAAGTATTGGAAGAAGATTCAGCTTATACACCAAGCGAGGTAAATCCCGTAACAGCAACAGGCGACACAACATTGTTGAATCTTACAAATACTCTTACCAAGCCTATGTACAACAAGATTCCAGAAAATTCTTCAATGAATACTTCTCAGATTGAAAAAGTCACAGTCAAGGAAACTTTGACAGGCGGTATTGAAACAAACGTTGAATATTATCGTTTCAAATGGAAAATAAATCTTAATCTTACACAGAACAATAACAGCAGTACTATTAAAACTTTCGTGGATACCATGCCTAACGGCTTTGTATATCTCACAGATGAACTGTGTCAGTCCTATTTTAACAATGATAATTATAAGACTGTTTACACTTACAAGGATAACACTACCGCAAAAGCAAGCGATTTTACACAGGAATACCATACAGGTGAATCAGTACTTGCAAGCGGTAATACAATAACATTCAATTTAAGAGAAAACATCAAGAGTATAGAATACTATACTATGATTCGTGCTGATGAACTTGAAAGAGCTATGACAAACGGTACTATTACCAATAAAGTACGTTTGCAGGAAAAGGGTGAAACCGACAAAACCGCAGTTGTAACAATTACGGACGTTACCCCAACAGACAACGAAAACATAAAAAAGATGTACAAGGGCGGAAGTCAGGGTATACTTCGTTATTCGCTGGATTTCAACCCACAGGGCAAGAAACTTTCAAATACAAAGTTTGTCGATATTACAGACGTTTTAAAGTACGAAACAGAAAGTAATGATACTCTTGAAAATCTTAAGTTTGCCCTTACAAGCCTGAAAGTATATTCCTACAATGCAGACGGTTCATATACGGAGTTAAGCAAGAGCGATTACCGTTATTCAGTAAGCTACTCTAACGTATCAGACGTTGTAAGCTTGTCTTGCGAAAAAGTAAATGGAAGAGACAATGTATGGAAACTAAGTGGCTGGGAAAAGGGAAAACAGGTAACTGTAACAGTCAATGCCACTGATGATGGTTACAGGTCTTATGGTATAAAACAGTATAACTGGAATAATGATGGTACTAATTCAGCTAAAGACAACACTAATAAAGACGGTGGTTATTTTGGAGAATCAAGTAACCTTAACTTCAATAAAGGAATTGGTACAGTTACATTTACTGTAAATGATGATACAGAAAGTATTTTACTATTCAAGTGGAACGGACAGAATGGAGATGCTGTTTCAGCAAAGACAACTGTAGACATTCCCGAAGGAACATTGAAAAATACTCCTGCAACTCTTCACCTTGAAGTACCCGACCAGAAATATTTAAGAATTGAATATGCTTATACTGTTACAGGGTACACCGAAGCAGAAGAAGGTTCAAACAATAATACAAATGTTATAGTTTCAAATACAGCATCGTTCCAGACTGAAAACTCTGCTGGATATGATACTTCTGACCATAACTCAATGAATGTTGACCATTCTTCTGCAACTTCAAATACAAAAACTCACCCTCAGATATATAAAGTAGATGCAAATTCACTTTCAATTGATGAACTTTCCGCAAAATTCAAGGTGCTTAAATATGATAATGAAAATAACCAATGGATTTATGCAAGCGAAATCAAACAAATAACTGGTGAAGGCGTTTCTACAAGAGAAATTTTATTCACAAACGGAGCTGTACAGGGAACTACTATAAATGGAGATTCCCCAACACTTGAATTTACAGAACCACCTACAGACGGCAGTTCTGCTCCGGTTACAGCAAATCATAAGTTCACATTGGAAACTAATGCTATTTATAAGTTCATAGAAGTGGAAGCTCCTGAAGGATATCGTCAGCCACCTGCAACGGAAAATATTGCGGACTATGATGAATTTACATTCTATTTTGCATATGCTCTAAGCGGTAATATTCCAGATGAACTTTCAACCGTAGCAAATAGAATAGTTTCAGTTGTTCAGGACGGAAGATTTGATATTCCAAACTCTAAATATGTCAGCATTTCAGCTAAAAAGCAGTTCAGCGGAAAAACAACAGATATTCCCGAAACAGCAACTGTAAACCTTCAGCTTTACTGGTCTTATAACAGAGACGGTACTGAAATTAACTCATTTACAACAGATTTTCCGATTCAGACAGAATATAAAACAACTTTCAGTGCTGCACAGACCATAAACTATACAAAGAACGGTTCAAATACTGTAACCTGGAATGGTCTGCCTGACGGATATAACGGTAAACCCGTTTACTATTTCGTAAAGGAACTGTCATACAGCTATACGAAAGACGAAGAAACAATTACTGCAAATTCAAATGATAATTTTACAGGCGGTAAATTCAAGCCAATTTATGTAAATAACGGTACTAATTCCAACGGCGACACAATAACTGTAAATAATGCCAGCGGACTTGTAATCAAAAAAGTATGGCTTAACAGCAGTGGTTCTGAAATCGCTCCCCCTAAAGAAGTTGATTCCACTGTGGGAAGTCTTCAGAACAGCATATCAATCGGCTTTACTCTTACCGCTAAGGTAAAAGAAACAGGAGATACCGTTACACTTAAAATTGACGAAAAATTAAATTCCGCAAATTCATACGAATACGCAATTGAAGCTAATCAGACTGTTCAGGATACTAACGGAACAGAATACAGCCTTTCACAACTCGAAAATTTCGCAATAACTGAAAATCTGACAGATGTTCAGCAGTCCGAAATAGGAGAAAAGTATGTATTCAGCCCTGCATACGAACTAAGCAACAATATGGGCGTAATCAAACTTGTAAATACAAGTACCATTCCTGAAAATATATCTGTATCAGTACAGAAAATCTGGACAGGAAACAGAAGCGATGAAGTTACTGTACAGCTTTACAGAACAACAATAGGAGGTCTTAGTTCCACAAGAATTGGACTACTGCCAGCACTTCCTGACACAACAGAAACTGCTGAAAGTGTAGGAAGTCCCGAAAAGCTGAACTCCGGAAATAACTTTACAAAAACTTGGGACAGTTTACCTTCATCAGATACAAACGGTGTACAGTATTACTACTACGTCAAAGAAACAAGTCCGTTTACAGGCGTTACTACAGAATATGAAGTTTCCGTAACCAATACACAGCAGAAAACAGTAATTACCAACCGTGTTGGTACAAATATTACTGTTGAAAAGGTATGGGCAGAAGGAACTGATAACGCATACAAAAAAGCCGTTACGGCTAAACTGATGTGGAAAACTCAATATTCTGAATGGTCAGATTATACAGGTACTCCGAATACAGTCGAACTCAGTTCAGAAAATGACTGGAAAAGCTACTTTGTAAATCTTCCCGAATCTGATACATCAGGCAACAAGTATTCATATAAGGTTGTTGAAACAAAAGCAGGAAGCATTGACAATCCCGCTGATATGTTCACGATAACCTATGGTGACAATAACGGAAACGGTGTTGATTTTGCAACCTCACAGACACAAACTATTACAATTACCAATGAGGTCAAAAAAATCAGCCTGAAAGTTAAAAAAGAATGGGAAGGCACTCCTCAGAGTACCGTTCAGGTACAGGTAAAGCGTTCTGTAAATACAAGCGTTGTTCCTGTAGTTACCACAATTGAAAATCAGCCTGATGTTACCGAACCGCAAGTTTCATTTGACCCAATAACACTTCATAATAATGATAATACTTACCCAATTAATAATAATGTAAGTTCAATAACAATTACATTTAGTACTGTAAGTTCAAGCGGTGGCATTGATTTTTATATTAATAATGATTGGTCTAAATGGTTTCAAATGAATGGGACGGATTTAACTGCTCAACATGGTTCAGGACCAGAAACTTACAGTGTTTCTGGCAATACAATAACAATTAATTTTGAAACTGACGGACGAATTGTAAATGATATCATATTTGGTGCAAAAAATATGAATGATGGTGACTCATGGGTAATTTCTAATATTACTTATGTGAAAGCAGATTCAAATTCATCTTCTGAAGGAACTACTACACAAACTGTAACGGTTGAACAGAATTTTGCTAAATCAAGTGATATAGGTCTTATAACTTTGAGCAAAACATTCCCTGCAAACTCAAAAGTAACACTGAATTTATCAGATGAACAGAACAATTCAAGTACATATTTTAAAGTTACAATAAGTGGAAACACAAGTGATGGATGGCAAAATATGAAAGAATATGAAGGATATCTTGATGATGACCATAAGGGAACAGCAACCATAAATATTTCACAAGAGATATGGGATACTCAAGTACAGTTATGGTGGTATAATGGCAGTGACTGGACTACATTAAAATTAGACAGTTACACAGTTACTGCTGGTTCTTCAAATCGTCCTAAAATTCCTGTTTCCTCTTATATGAGTGATTATCAGCAGACAAAACAAACTGCTAATCAGAATACAAACAACAGTATAAGTTCTGATATGGTTCTTTCAAAGATGATGGGCGGACGTTCAGGAACTGTTAAAAAAATCATGAACATGAAAGATGTATATGAAAACTTCGCTTTCGGTGAAATTATACAGTTCTTCTATGACAATGCCAATGTTGATGAAATTCTTGTTGAAACACTTACTATTTCAGCCGATGAGAATTGGCAGGTAAGCAAGGAATATCCTGTATATGCCCCGAACGGTCAGCCTTATTACTACTGGGTTGAAGAAACTTCCATTGACGGCTATGAAGTAAGCTACAGTTTCAATGACAATGACGGCGACACAATTTACTGTATCAATGCCGAAAATGCCGGAGACAGTTCTGTAACTATCAAAAATACTGAAAAGACCTCTGAGGAAACTTCTCTCCCTGAGGCAGGCGGAAATGGTACAAGACCTTATACTTCCGCAGGCATGGCTTTGATAGCCCTGTCATTTACAATCCCGTATATCAAGCACAGAAAACGCAGAAGCCGTTACAGTGCATGATAAATATACACACGCATAAACAATAAGTCCCGTCCATAAGGGACGGGACACTTCCAAAAATTTATTTATAAAGGAGAATTATTATGAAAAACACTAAAAAATTTGCCGCTATGATAGCTGCCCTTACTCTTTCCGCTTGCTCTATCGCTCCTATGGCTTCGTTCGCTGCCGATGTAAGTATTAAAGTTCAGACAGACGGTTCAATAGCTAATGCAGACCAAGTAGAACATACATATACCGCATACCAGATTTTTAAAGGTGAATATGTACTTAAATCAGGAAAGACAGTAGGTTCTACTGACCCTAAAGATTATGAATTCAAAGTAACAGGTTTGGGTTCTGATGCAAGCAGTTTACTTAGCAATGAAGCTTTCCTTGCTTTTAAAGCTGCTGATGATAAGCCAAGCGTAAGCGAATCAATCGGCACTGCTACAGGTACAGCAGCAGCAATTGCAGCTGCTCAGGCTCTTGACGGTATAACTGACGGTTCAGCTAAAGCTGATGAACTCGCTGAAATTCTTGCAAACGCTATTACTGCTGGCGGTACAGTTCTTACAGAAACAGGTGATGACTTTGCAGAAGGCTACTATCTTATAAAAGATGAATATACTTCTAATGCTACAAATGATGCGGTTTCAAAGTTCATTCTTAGAGTAAATTTTAAAAAGGACGCAGACGGCATTACAATTGTTCCTAAGAAATCATACCCCTCTGTTATCAAGAAGGTTCAGGAAAATGCCGATAACGATATTCTCACGGACTGGGCAGGCGGAACTGCTACAGCTCTCGAAAGCGAAGTTGATATTGCTACCAAGTGGAATGACGTTGCTGACTACAATATCGGTGATGAAGTACCATTCAAACTCTATGGTTCTTTACCTGCAACTCTTAACGATTATGACCACTATTACTACAAGTTTACTGATACTCTCGGCGAACAGTTTGACCAGCCTGAAACAGTAACAGTAAATGTAGGAACAGAAACTTTGACTTTCACAAAGAAAGCTGGCAGTAAGTACTACACAATTGATGAAACTCATCAGAAAACATATACTTACACTTCAACAACCGACAACACCACAGAAAAAACACTTAAAATCACAAACACAGATTATAACTGCCGTGTTACTTATGAAAACAACGTGCTTAAAGTATGGTTTGAGGACATCAAAGCTTATGATGGTGTAACAAAGGATTCTGTAATCACAGTATCATATACTGCTGTTCTTAATGAAAATGCAGTTATAGGTCTTAACGGACAGGAAAACAAGGTAGACCTCACATATTCTAACAATCCTAACTTTGAGTATGTACCTAAAACAGATACACCTGACAAGCCTGACCTTCCTGAAAGCCCTGATTACCCTGACACTCCTGATATTCCTGATACTCCTGACGTTCCTGATAAACCTGACACTCCTGACACTCCTGATACACCTGATACTCCTCAGGACAAAACACCAGAAGACAAGGTTGTTGTATTCACATACGAAATAGACATCAACAAGATTGACGGTGCAACTAAGAAAAACCTTTCAGGTGCAAAATTTACACTCAAATCAGGTGATAATTATGCAATTGTTGACACTGAAACAGGCAAACTTACAGGCTGGACTACAACTGCAAGTGAAGCAACTACATTAACTTCAAATAATGACGGTCTCTTTAAGATTATCGGTCTTGACAGCGGTACTTATACTTTGACTGAAACAAAAGCTCCTGATGGATATAATCTCCCAGCAAATCCTGACTTTACAATAGCACTTATTGCAACAACTGTAAATACTCAGAAATATACCTCAACTGATTATGCTGCAGCTGACACAGTTCTTACAGAAATAACAGGTACAATTAACGGCAATGATATGACTGCTCTTAGTGCTGATGCAACTGCTAACCGTGGTGCAAACGGCGGTGTTGCAGGTACAATTGAAAACAACAAGGGTACATCACTTCCTTCAACCGGTGGCATGGGTACAGCCCTCTTCTACCTCGGCGGTGGCTGTATGGCTGGACTTGCAGGAATTTACCTCATTTCCAAGAAAAGAACAGACAAGGAAAACTAATCAATAATTAACTCCGTCCCCCGATTTTTTCGGGGGACATCAGGGAGTAACCCATGAAAAAATTATCTTCTGATTGCTTTAAATCTTAACTTATTGGAATTTGAAAATGAAAAAAAATTTATCCACAGTAATTTTTGTTATAATTTTTGTCGTGGGTCTCTCCGTGATGTTATATCCGAGTTTCTCAAACTGGTGGAATTTAAGACATCAGTCAAGGGCCGTTGCCAACTATAAGGAAACTGTCGCTCAGATGAACTCTTCCCAGACTGAACAGCTTTTTGCAGAGGCTCACAGGTATAATGCACAGCTTGCAAAGCTTTCTTCACCCTTTCACAGCTTTGAAGAAGTCAAGGGCTATGATGACATTCTGAACGTTTCGGGTACGGGTATCATGGGATATATTTCAATTCCCTCAATTCAGGTGGAACTCCCCATATATCACGGCACAAGTGAAGGTGTTCTGCAAATTGCCGCGGGACACATACAAGGTTCAAGCCTGCCCATAGGAGAAAGAAATGCCCATGCAGTAATTTCGGGTCACAGGGGACTGCCTTCCGCAAGGCTTTTCACTGACCTTGATAAAATGGTCGTGGGAGATACTTTTACAGTTAATATTCTTAACGAAGTGTTCACCTATGAAGTTGAACAGATTCTTATTATTCTCCCTGACGAATCCGATAAACTCGAAATTATTCCCAATGAGGACTATGTAACACTCATGACCTGCACTCCGTACGGAATAAATTCCCACAGACTTCTTCTGCGTTCAAAGCGTATAGGCAATATCGAAGAAAGACAGAGGTCAATAGTGAGTGCGGATGCAGTTCAGGTTGACCCTATGCAAGTTCTTCCTTTCGTGTGCGGAATAATGTTTGTCATTATGGTTCTGGGCTGGAAAGTAACAGGCAGAAACAGAAAAAAACTGAGAATAGACAAAAACATCATCTATAAAATATAAAGGCGGTGCGTATATGACAGTAAAAAAATTTAATATTGCTTTTCTGCTGTGTGTACTGACTGCTTTCGGACTTTTATTTACAGTCTCGCCTTACAGTGCGGAAGCAGTGGAGGACAATAAGAGTATTACTCTTTCATGTGAAAGCAACAGCAAAGTTATTCCGAATATGTACTGGAAAATAATCAAAATAGGCGAGAGACGTAACGGAAAAGTCGAACTTACTGGATTTTTCAGCCGTATGCCCATAAAGATAAACCTTTCAACAACTCAGAATCTCGACAGTACCGCAAAAGCTATAAAAGATTATGCGGTTGCAGGCAATATACGTTCATACGCATCGGGATATACTGACAGATACGGCGATATTGTCTTTGATGACCTTGAAAACGGTATATATCTTGCATATGGATTCAGCATGAAATTAGGTATTTATTTCTACAGACCTTCTCCGCTGATATTTGAAATTTCATCTGCTACACCAGATGATTATACAGCATTCCCGAAGTTCTACAGCAATGCTACGGCTGCCGAACATAATACAAGGTATACCGTCAAGAAAGTATGGAACGACTATGAAAACAGCTATGATTCAAGACCTAATCAGATTACAGTCTGCCTTTACAAAAACGGTGAATATTACGATGAAGTTACTCTTAATGAAACAAATAAATGGGAACATACCTGGGATAACCTCGACCCTGACCCCACTATAGACTGGACTGTAATTGAAAAGAAAGTCCCTGCAAAATATGAAGTGGAAATAGATTACAATTCCACACAGTATTTAATAAAAAATTCTTATAATCCTCAGAAAATCACTGATTTTGATTTCGATGAATGGGAAGAGGAAATTGAAACAGAAACTTCCACAACCGCAACAAGTACCCTGACAGGCGGTGTAACTTATACAAGCACAGATACTAAAACTACTGCTGTAACCACTTCAAGAACAACTGACGATTCAGAAAACGATACAAGACAGACTTCTTCGCAGAATACCACTCATGAAGGTGAACATTTTACCACTCTGAGCGTTACTGCACTGACTACAAAGGGAACTTCTTCAGGTACAACAAAATCAGGTCAGACAAGTACTACTGCTTCAGGTACAAATAAATCAGGTCAGACAGCCACTAACACTTCAAGTACAGACAAATCACATCAGACAGGCACTGACACTTCTGTAAGCACGAGCAAATCATTCCCGACAGATTCAGGGGTTTTGACTTCTGTTTCAGGTAATGATACTTCATCAGGTGCTGTAAATACCACAACTAAAAAAATTACTGACTACGGCGGAGGCAGTGGCACCGTTACTTCTTCGGGAGGCTCACGTTCCACGACTTCAACAAAAACCGTTACAACTGTAGTTACTGCTCCGCCTCCTCCCTCATCTGGCGGAAACAATAATTCAGGAGGAAACAGCAATTCAGGCGGAAGTTCCACAGGCGGTAAGCTTCCTCAGACTGGTCAGCACTGGATTGAAGTTTTCCTGCTTGCATCAGGCGGATTTATATTCATTATGGCTGGACTTGCAATAAAGCCAAAGAGAAACAATAATGCGTGAAAAATTATATAGAATATTCGTCTCCTTGGGAACAGTGCTGATTCTTTCAGCATTGTTCCTTTGTCTGTATAACATAAAGCAGAATAATGATGCTTATGAAATTTCACAGAATGTTCTTGAAGAACTTAAAAAAGCCGTCCCTGAACCAGATACCGCTGAAAATTTCGTTTACATTCCCGAAGTAAAACAAGATGACCTGTTTGAACCCTATGAAGAACAATCTCCCTCTGAACCCTTACTTACTGCCGTTGAACTGGACGGCAACTATTACTGCGGATATATTTCAATGCCTTCCCTTGACATTGAATTGCCCGTCCTGATTAACTGGAGTTATGAAAATCTGAAAATAGCTCCATGCTGTTACAGCGGTTCGCCTGATACTCATAACTTTGTAATTATCGCACATAATTACAACAGTCATTTTGGAAAATTAAAATATTTAAATTCAGATGATGAAATTATATTCACAAGCTGTTCAGGCGAATCCTATACTTACACGGTAGTCAACACGGAATATGTCAACGGCTATGACTTTGAACAAATGTTTTCGGGTCAGCAAGATGACTGGGATTTAACACTTTTTACCTGTACTCTTGACGGTCAGAGCAGAGTTACAGTAAGGGCAGTACAAAAACAACAATAAATTTTACAGTTGAAAAATCCCCCCGCTTAAAAAGCAGGGGGAACGTCATTTATTATGAAAGATTCAGGAATATCAGACTTGCTGACTTCTTGCCTCTCTGGCTGCCGCTACAAGATTTTCAAGGCTTGGTACAGTTTCCTTGTTTCCTCTTGTTTTGAGTCCGCAGTCGGGATTTACCCACAGTTTTGAAACAGGTATACGGCTTATCATCTTGTCAATAGCGGATTTTATTTCCTCTTTTGAAGGTATTCTCGGAGAATGAATGTCATAAACTCCGGGACCTACTTCTGTACGGAAATTATTTTCTTTAAGCACGTCAAGAATAGTCAGGTCGGAACGTGATGCCTCAAAGGTAATTACATCAGCGTCCATATTGTCAATATCCTTTATGATGTCGGCAAATTCACTGTAGCACATATGAGTATGTATCTGTGTTTCAGGCTTTACACCGCTGTGAACGTATCTGAAAGCAGGAATTGCCCAGTCAAGATAATCTTCTTTCCAGTCGGACTTGCGGAGAGGAAGTTTTTCACGAAGTGCAGCTTCGTCAACCTGAATAATGCTTATACCGTTCTTTTCGAGGTCGAGAACTTCTTCACGGATTGCAAGAGCTATCTGGAAAGCACTTTCTTTCAGTGAAATATCCTCTCTCGGAAATGACCAGTTAAGAATAGTAACAGGTCCTGTAAGCATACCTTTCATAGGCTTTTCGGTCAGGCTCTGTGCATATTTTGACCACCTTACAGTCATGGGCTTTGCTCTGGATATGTCTCCCCATATAACAGGAGGCTTTACACAGCGTGTACCGTAAGACTGTACCCATGCTTTTTCCGTGAATATATATCCTTCAAGACACTCTCCGAAATATTCAACCATGTCATTGCGTTCAAATTCGCCGTGGACAAGAACATCAAGACCTATATTTTCCTGTAACTTCACACAGTCTGCAATTTTTTCCTCAATGAACTTCTCATAGTCTTCAGTTGAAAGTTCTCCCTTGCGGAAAGCGTTGCGGGCTGATTTTATTTCTGCGGTCTGCGGGAATGAGCCTATTGTAGTTGTAGGAAAAAGCGGAAGCTTAAATCTTTCTTTCTGTATTTTTTCACGTTCTGCAAATTCAGGAAGTCTTACAAAATCTTTTTCAGTAAGACCTGCAACCTTTTCTCTTACAGCGGAGTTTCCGCCTGCCCTCTGACTGCTGTGAAGTGCGGAATTAAGACGGTATTCTGTTGTTTCAACAGGGTTTTCGGATTTAAGGATTGTTTTGAGTTCTGCAAGTTCAGAAAGCTTTTCTTCCGCATAAGCAAAATGCTTTTTATAGCTTTCACCCATTTTTGTTTCGTTGGCAAGTGTACACGGAACGTGAAGAAGTGAACAGGATGTATTAAGCACGATTTTTTCAGCGGATTTTTTAAGTTCAAGAATATTGAAAATTGTATGTGCGTAATTGTTACGCCATATATTTTTTCCGTTTACAACTCCTGCAAAAAGAACCTTGTCTTTCGGAAAACCGTTAGTCTTTACCAGTTCAGCGGATTTCTTGCCCTCGACAAAATCAAGTCCGATGCCGTCAAAATCAAGACCGCATAATTCGTTATAGCAGTCACGGACATCACCGAAATAAGTCTGAACAAGCACTTTCAGACCTGATTTTTCTGCAAGAATCTTTTCATAAAGGGTTGTGAAAAGCTTTATGTCTTCGGCAGTCATATCCTTTACAAGTGAAGGTTCATCAAACTGTATCCATTCCGCACCAAGCTGACTGAACTTATCAAGTATTTCAGAATATGCAGATACAATTGAATCTATAAAGTCGCAGGCTGTTTTCTTTCCTGTATATCTTGCAAGCTTAAGGAAAGTGTAAGCACCGGTTACAACAGGCTTTGTTTTAACACCGTTTTCAAGAGCCTCATTGAACAAGTCAAAAGGCTTTGTTCCTACGAGTTTTATTTCTGTGGAATCTTCAATTTCCGCAACCATGTAATGATAGTTGGTGTTATACCACTTTTTCATTGCAAGTGCCTTGACATCTCCCTTTTCTCCCTGATAGCCTCTTGCAGCAGCAAAATATGTATCAAGTTTTGAAAGTCCGAGTGAAGCGTACTTTTCAGGAATGACATTCAGCAGAAATGCTGTATCAAGTATTCCGTCATAGAAAGAAAAATCATTTGACGGTATCAAATCGAGACCGCTGTTTTTCTGTAAGCCGAGATTGTAAAGACGTATAGCCTTTGCAGTCTGTTCGAGTTCAACGGAAGTTATTTCTCCCCTGAAATATTTTTCGCTTGCGAATTTCAGTTCACGGAGATTTCCTATTCTGGGATAACCAATAATTGTTGTTTTCATCTATCCTATTCCTCCAATATGAATAATCTGTATTACAATTATAGCATACTTTTCTGAAATGTGTTAATACTTGATTTTCATACTGTGGCATAGCTAAAAGTTATATCAGACAGAATAATTTTCAATATACCGTTTAAGATGTTCAAGATAACGCTGTGTTATAGCGTTCATAGGTCTGTCGGAAGTGATTATATATCCTATATCCATTCTTTCACTGCTTTCGAGGGGTATTGATACAATATTGTCTCCGTTCAAATCGGTGCTTAGTATACCCGACGAAATAGTATATCCGTTAATACCGATAAGCAGATTGAAAAGCGTTGCCCTGTCGGATACTATAATATTTTTAGGACTTTCGGCGGTTATATGGAGTTCTTCCGCAAAATAGAACGAATTTTTTACACCTTGGTCATAAGTAAGTCTGGGATATTCTTTCAGGTCATCAAGAGTAACTGTACGACGTTCTGCCAGCGGATTCTGCTTGCTTACAAAAACATGAGGTTCTGCCGTGAAAAGACTTACAAACTGCATTTCCTCATTTTGCAGTATGTGACATATAACCTGTCTGTTAAAACTGCTCATAAAGAGTATGCCTATATCACTTCTGTGAGTTCTTACGTCCTCAATGATTTCAGCGGTTTTGAGTTCACGGAGTGTAAATTCATATTTATCCCTGCCGTACTCCCTGACCAGTTCCACAAAGGCATTGACCACAAAGGCATAATGCTGTGAAGATACTGCAAAAACTCTTCTCGGCGGAGGAATATTCTGATATTGATTTTCAAGAAGTTCAGCCTGTTCAACAATCTGCCTTGCATAAGAAAGGAATTTTGTTCCGTCCTCTGAAAGATACACTCCCCTGTTACTGCGGTTGAATATAGTTATTCCCATTTCCTTTTCAAGTTCCGCTACGGACTTTGAAAGGCTCGGCTGGGAAACAAACAGCCTTTGCGATGCCATTGTTATTGAACCTGTTTCGGCTATTTCAACGACATATTTCAGTTGCTGTAAAGTCATAGTAATACTTCTCTCTTTAAAGACTTCCCTGTTTATCGGGAAATTTTATATTGTGTATTGTGTATTGTGTATTACACATTGTGTATTGTGTAATGTGTATTACACATTGTGTATTGTGTAATGTGTATTACACATTGTGTATTGTGTGTTGTGTATTACATATTGTGTATTGTGTAATGTGTATTACACATTGTGTATTGTGTATTACACAATAAATTATACTGTATTTTAATTATTTTGTCAAGCGGACATATAAAAAAACCGTGTTCTTCAACACGGTTTTTTACTGGTTATATTATTCTTATGTATTTCAGCCCATTACAGGAAAAGCAGTAACAGCTCCTGAATCGTACATCTGTATTGCAAGAGCATCTCTTGCTGTAACGCCATCACCTGTATTATAGACATCGGAATTTATAAGTCCCTGTTCGCTGAGAGGATATTTTGTATTGTTTGCGGTATACTGCAATATAGCAACCGCATCTGCAAGCGAAATTTTACCGTCTGTATTTGAATCTCCGAAAAGTTTAACATTTTCGGCTGTAGTAGTATCAGGAACTTTTACAGTAGTTGTTACTGTTGTTGCAACAGTAGCTGTAGTAGTCGGAATTGCTGTGGTTGTAGTTGGAATTGCAGTAGTTGTAACAGCTTTTGTGGTGGTTGTAGTAGCCTTAGTAGTAGTAGTGGTAGTGGTAGCTTTTGTAGTTGTGACTGTAGTAGTAGTGGTAGTCTGAGTTTCTATGTTCCATTTCTGGCAGTTGTTTCCGTTTGGTGTATACTGCTGAACATTTGCTCCGCTGTCCTTGCTTGCACCTGAAACTTCAACTATACATGAATCCTTTGAAGCGTGTGTGATTATGCTGTATGAACCGTCAAGATTTTTTGTAAATCTGAAAAGCATTGCACTGTCCTTTGTGGAATATGTGACTATATCAACATTGTTTCCGCTTTCACTGCCTTCTGCTTTAAGAACATATGTTGGGTCCTGAAGTGAACGGATATAATAATAATTTCCTGAACCAAATTCTTTAAGAATCCATTTCTGACAGTCAAATCCGTTGTCAGCCCACTGCTGGACGTTTGAATAATCAGCCATAGAACCGTCTTTTACTTCCATTGCAAGACCGCTGTTTACATTTCTGAGGGTGTACACATACTGTGTATCCATAGCAACTCCAGGGTCTGAAACAGGTATTAACTGCCAGTCCTGACAATTATATCCGTTTACAGTCCATTCCTGAACATTTGCACCATATTCAAGACTTCCCGAAGCAACTTCTATAGCGGACTTTTCAGAAGAAACTTTTGTACGGATTTTATATGAACCGTCTGAATTTTTAGTAAGCATGAACTTCTGATTATCAGCACCCTTATACTGATATATTGCAATATTAGTACCGTCAGCGGATTTTTTGCCGTCAACGTCAAGTACATAAGTACCGCCGTCACCAACGCATGAAGCGATATAATAATATCCGTCTCCTGCACTGTAAAGTTTCCATGTGTTCCATACACCTGAACCGTTTGTACCGTCTCCGTTTGCCTCCCACTGCTGAACGTTAGCACTGTTAGTCGGACTGCCGTTTGCAACTTCAAGATAAAGTCCGCTTGCAACGTTTTTAATCATGTAAGCTGAACCCTCTGTGAAACTTGATGCAGTGTAGCTGTCGGTCTGGGTATCTCCTGAATCTCCTGAACCGCTTGAACTGCTGCCCGATGATGTATCGGGAATTGAAGGAGATGAATTCTGTGTCATGCCCGAAGTGAAATGATAGCCTATACTCTTATAGGTACTTGTACTTTTTGTTTCTGCAAAACCGCTGAAATTAGGTGAACCGTCAGAATTACGGTATTTCTTGTGGAAATCCGTACCCATGCCCGAAACGGAAAGGGAAGTAAAATCAGAATCGCTCGGAGATACTTTTGTACCTGATTTCGGTGCAGAACCATCAGCGGTAAACGAACCGTAATAGTAACCACCGTTATAGTAAAGGGTATTTTTTACAGAACCCTTGAACTTGTCAGCAGTCATTTTTATACCGCTTGCTTTTGTTGCAGTGACTTTTGAAGTGTTATAGTATGTAACAAGACCTGTGAGGGAAGCGGTACTGTTACATCTGTAAACAAAATAGTTAGCCTTTCCGTTACCGCCTATGCCGTTATTGTAAGCAGTACAGTTGGTCATAACACCGAACTCAGGGTTATTGTTATCGGTAAAACCGCAGTTGAGATTTTCAAATGCAAGACAGTTTTCAACAACGTGACGTGTACCTACACCGCCTCCGCCAAGTTTGAAGCCGTTGCCGTCACAGTTTCCATAGCCTTTACCGCTTTCTGTAAAGCCGTTGCGGAAAGCAACACAGTTACGGAGAGTAACAACACCTATAGCACCTGTAGCCTCTTTGGCGTACAAATCCCAGCCGTCATCAGAGTTGTTATAGGAATAACAGCCGTCAAATACATTTCCCTTACCGCAAGTGAGCTTTGCAGCGAAACCGTCTGCATTTTCCATTGTGGCATCGTCACAGTTGTTCTTTGAAGTACAGTTCTTGACAAGGTTATTTGAGGGCCAGTCAGAAATTGTAGAGGCAGCAGAACGGTATCTTGAAATCTGAAGTCCTGTATCCTGATTTTCACTGAATACCATATTTTCGATAACGTTATTGCTTCCAGCGAGGAGCATACCATTATCACCAGCCTTTGTTACTTCAAAGCCATAGAAGTGCCAGTATGAACCGTCGAGTATGAATCCGTAGTTTGAATCTGCAGTGCTTTCTCCTGAAAAGTCGAATTTGACCGTTGCACCCTTATAAGCAGCAATGGTTTTGTACTTTCCTGATGAGCCTGAATTACTCTGTTCGATTTTGAGAGGGGAAGAGAATTTATATGTACCTTCCAGAAGGTAAATATATCCTCCTGCCGAAACTGATTTTATTGCCTTTTCAACAGTTGTCGGCTTTGATGAACTTGAACCGTCTCCTGAACCGCTTGGAGAACAGTAGATAATGTTGCTTGCCGCATAGGTTTCAACATTGTATTCCGAACGGAAGTTTATCGGAAATGCAATTATTGTAGCTGACAGCAAAGCAGATGCAAGTTTGCCTAAAAACTTTTTTTGCATAAAATACCTCCAATATAAATATTTTCACTTATTATATCAGCTTTTAGTTAAAAATACAATTGGTATTTTTTACAAATAATATTACATTTTCTTGCACAGATTACACAATAAATTCACATACTTTAAGGGAAAATCAGAATTTAACCAGAACACACACACCATTCAGGAAACGGACACCCTTCATTTTGTTTGATTGTTTTACATTTTTCAGGTCAGACAGGATTTTTAAGTTTCAGTTCCGAATCATGAGATATGACATATTTTATGTTATTTATTTTTACCTTAAAGGCTGTATCTTCTGAGATTTTATTTGTTACTGATTGACTATCAAGCAAAGTTAATCCTTTTATGAATCTTTGAAGAAATAATTTTCCAGATTTTAAAAGAACGGTTGTTTTATAGTGTCACGAAATTTAAAATAATATTTTTAACACATTATGTGTTAATACAGAACAATTTCTGAAACGCTCTGTAAACCTTTCTGACTTGTCCATAGTATGTTTATACCTGTGAATGTCCAGACAGCCATTACAGCTTAATCTGATGCTTCTGAGAGTAT
>ERZ842401.1828-NODE-1828-length-29317-cov-53.605290_pt1 | contig 29317 bp, 16 predicted proteins | sample MGYA00521270_ERZ842401 | MGnify/ENA primary metagenome ERZ842401 (study PRJEB31892, sample SAMEA3878208) | bioreactor metagenome | biome: Moose rumen | place: Sweden | collected 2011-10 | study: EMG produced TPA metagenomics assembly of the PRJEB12797 data set... | reverse complement strand
CAAGGAGGGTTCCTCCCCCCCCTATAGGATTGCACTTCTATCTTGAAAGTATACAAACAAACGAAAGTTGAGTAAATATTCACTAATGTGGACCTATTATGCAAGAAATGGCACTTAAACAGCGAAAAAGCACCAAATAGTTTGCCTGATTGGCAAAAAGTTTATAATTTTGCAAACTGTTACGTTGCAGCCAAGCGGCACAGCCCCTTCTGACAGGATAATTAACTTCACACACAAATATAAAGAAAGTATAGAAAAGAAAGATCTATGGCAGTAATCGACAAAGTCGCTTCGCATGGCGAAGAAAAATTGGAAGTGAAAGTGCTCGACCAGGTGGTGGTGCGCTTCTCTGGCGACTCCGGCGACGGTATGCAGCTGGCCGGAAACATCTTCTCTACGGTCTCGGCTACCGTAGGCAATGGTATCTCAACATTCCCCGACTATCCTGCTGACATCCGCGCCCCGCAGGGGTCGCTGACGGGTGTCTCTGGGTTTCAGGTGCACATCGGCTCGGGCAAGGTATATACGCCTGGCGACCAGTGCGACGTGCTGGTGGCCATGAACGCTGCTGCGCTGAAGACGCAGTACCGCTATGCCAAGCCTGGCGCAACGATTATCATCGACACCGACTCGTTTGGCCCGAAAGACCTGGAGAAGGCCCAGTTCAAGACCGCCGACTATCTGGGCGAGATGGGCATCGACCCCGACCGCGTAATCCAGTGTCCGCTGACCACGATGGTGAAGGCTGCCTTGGCAGAGAGCGGCATGGACAACAAGGCGCAGCTGAAGTGCCGTAACATGTTCGCACTGGGGCTGGTGTGCTGGCTCTTCGATCGCGACCTGGAACTGGTGAACAACTTCCTGCGCGATAAATTTGCTAAGAAGCCTGCCATCGCCGAGAACAACATCAAGGTGGTGCAGGCTGGCTATGACTATGGCCACAACACCCACTCCTCAGCCATGAACGTCTATCGCGTGGAGTCGAAGGAGAAGGTGCCTGGTCGCTATATGGATATCACAGGCAATAAGGCCACGGCCTACGGCTTCATTGCCGCTGCCGAGAAGGCTGGACTGCGTCTCTACCTGGGTTCATACCCCATCACGCCGGCCACTGACGTGCTGCACGAGCTGTCGAAGCACAAGTCGTGCGGCGTGATTACCGTGCAGTGCGAGGACGAGATCAGCGGCTGCGCATCGGCCCTTGGTGCCTCGTTTGCCGGTGCACTGGGCGTCACATCTACTTCTGGCCCCGGCATCTGCCTGAAGAGCGAGGCCATGAACCTGGGCGTCATCATGGAGCTGCCTCTCGTGGTGCTCGATGTGCAGCGCGGCGGTCCCGCCACGGGTCTGCCTACCAAGTCGGAGCAGACCGACCTGCTGCAGGTGCTCTTCGGCCGCAACGGCGAGAGTCCCATGCCTGTGATGGCCGCCCTGAGCCCCACCGACTGCTTCGACGCCGCCTATCAGGCCGCGAAGATGGCCCTGGAGCACATGACGCCCGTAGTGCTGCTCACCGACGCTTTCGTGGCCAACGGCAGCGGCGCCTTCCGTCTGCCCGACATCACGAAGCTCGACGATATTGTACCGCCCTACGTGCCCGAGGAGCTGAAGGGCAAGTGGACGCCCTACATGCGCGCCGAGAACGGCACCCGCTACTGGGCCGTGCCGGGTCGTGAGGGCTTCGCCCACATCCTCGGCGGACTGGAGAAGGACTCTAACACGGGTGCTATCTCGACCAACCCCGAGAACCACGACCTGATGACACGACTGCGCCAGCAGAAGATCGACAACATCCAGGTGCCCGACCTCGAAGTGGAAGGCGACAAGGACGATGCCGACCTGCTCATCGTGGGCTTCGGCAGCACCTACGGCCATCTGCATGCCGCCATGGACGAGCTGAGGGACAATGGCAACCGAGTTGCTCTCGCACAGTTCAAGTACCTGAACCCGCTGCCCAAGAACACCGCCGAGGTGCTGATGCACTACAAGAAGGTAGTGGTGGCCGAGCAGAACATGGGTCAGCTGGCCGCCTACCTGCGCATGAAGGTCGACCACTTCACACCCTACCAGTACAATGAAGTGAAAGGACAGCCGTTCGTGGTAGAGGAACTGGTGAATGCGTTTACAGAGATTATCAACAAGAAATAAATGAGAACAAAGATTTAAAGATTAAAAGATTTTGAGGCTAAAAGAGATTTGAGATTTTAAAGATTTTACGGTCTATGGTTAATACAAGTGGAGTGGAGACACATGAGATTATAGGTGCGGCAATGGCTGTTCACCGTGAACTCGGGTGTGGCTTTACCGAAAAGGTTTACCAAGACGCTCTTGAAGTAGAACTTCAATGCCGACAGATTCCTTATAAACGCGAATATCCACTGCATGCCTCATACAGAGGAGTGGTACTGAATTCAGCGTTTGTGCCTGACTTTATATGCTATGACCAAATCATCGTGGAGCTAAAAGCCGTTAAGGAACTGGATAATGTTTTTCGTGATCAAGCCATGAATTATGCAAAGGTGGCTGGTTGCCAGATAGCTTTACTCCTGAATTTCGGCGAGACTTCATTGAAATACGAGCGTTATAACATTTCGGCAAAATAAAATCTTTTAAATCATAGCCCTCAAGATCCAAGTCTTTAAAATAAAATCTTTTAAATCTTTTAATCTTTGTTCTAAAAGAAAAAAAATATGAGTTACAGTGCACAAGATTATAAGAAGGGACAGCCGCGGTGGTGTCCCGGGTGTGGTGACCACTTCTTCCTGGCATCGCTCCACAAGGCCATGGCAGAGATTGGCGTGGCACCAGAGAATATTGCAGTGATCAGCGGCATTGGCTGCAGCAGCCGTCTGCCGCACTACATGGCTACCTACGGCATGAACACCATCCACGGTCGTGCAGCCGCCATTGCCACCGGAGCCAAGGTAGCCAACCCCAAGCTGACCGTATGGCAGGTGAGCGGCGACGGCGACGGACTGGCCATCGGTGGCAACCACTTCATCCATGCCAATCGTCGTAACATCGACCTGAACATGATCCTGCTGAACAACCGCATCTACGGTCTGACGAAGGGTCAGTACAGCCCCACCTCGCCCCGCGGCTTCGTGTCGAAGAGCAGCCCCTACGGCACCGTGGAGGATCCGTTCCGCCCCGCCGAGCTGTGCTTCGGTGCGCGCGGACACTTCTTCGCCCGCTGCGTAGCCACCGATGCCAAGGGCACCGTGGAGGTGCTGAAGGCCGCCTACGAGCACAAGGGCGCCAGCGTCACCGAGGTGTTGCAGAACTGTGTCATCTTCAACGACCACTGTCACGACGTGGTCTATAACAACGAGGGCCGCAAGAAGAACGCCATCTACGTGCGCCACGGCGAGAAGCTGGTGTTCGGCGAGAACAACGAGTATGGTCTGGTGCAGCAGGGATTCGGACTGAAGGTCGTGGAGATAGGCAAGGACGGATATACGCTCGACGACGTGCTGGTGCACGATGCCCACTGCGAAGACAACACCTTGCAGCTGAAGTTGGCCATGATGACACCTGAGGACGGCTTCCCCATTGCCCTCGGTGTTATCCGCGACGTGGCAGCTCCCACCTACGACGAGGCTGTACACCAGCAACTGGCCGAGGTCTCTGCCCAGAAGAAGTATCACAATTTCATGGAGTTGCTTGAGACCAACGACATCTGGGAGGTGAAGTGAGCCTTCGGGCCATACGGCTGAAAAGTTAGGCCTGTAATCCGCACTATTGCACTTTTTAACTGAAAATGTGCAATAGTGTGGATTGTTTTTAGTAACTTTGCGGCGCAAAGGTGCTGAAGACCTGCGCACACTAATACTAAAAGAACCTATGGAAGCAATAAAAAACTTTGACGAACTGGTGGCCCATCTGGCCCAGCGACCCGAGCGCACGCGCATTGCCGTGGCATGTCCTTACGATCATTCTACCCAGGGAGCCGTTGAGATGGCGCTCAAGGCCGGTATCGCCGACGTGGTGCTGGTGGGCGAGGAGTCTCGCATGGAGCAGGTGGGCACGGAATGGGCCGGCCACGTTAGCCGGCTGTCGGCTACCGATGACGACGATGCCGCACGCAAGGCCGTAGCACTGGTGCGCGAGGGAAAGGCCGACGTGCTGATGAAGGGACTGCTGAACACCGACAACCTGCTGCACGCGGTGCTGAACAAGGAGACAGGCATACTGCCACGAGGACATGTGCTCACCCACCTCACCTGTGCTCAGATACCGCAGTACGAGCGCCTGCTGTTCTTCACTGATGCTGCCGTCATTCCCCATCCCACCAAGGAGCAGCGTGCCGAGCAGCTGCGCTATCTGCTGGATACATGCCGCCAGATGGGCATCGACGAGCCACGAGTGTCGCTCATAAACTGTTCGGAGAAAGTCAACGAGAAGTTCTTCCCCTTCACCGTGGAGTACAAGGAGCTTATCGGGCAGTGTCAGGAAGGACAGTTCGGACCATGTATCGTCGACGGACCGCTCGACCTGAAGACATCGCTCTCGCTGGCTACACTACAGAAGAAAGGCATCAGCTCGCCCCTGGAAGGCCGTGCCGACGGCCTGGTGTTCCCCGACATACAGGCTGGCAACGTGTTCTACAAAACCATCACCCTGTTCTGTGGAGCACTGACGGCAGGCATACTGCGCGGACCGCAGGTGCCAGTGGTGCTGCCATCGCGTGGCGACAGTCCTGAGAGCAAGTTCTATTCGCTGGCCTTAGCATCGTTGTAAACCTTATATCTATATAATGCCTATGCTTATTCTTGTTATCAATCCCGGTTCCACATCCACCAAGATGGCCGTCTATGAAGACGAACAGCCCATGGTGCTGCGCAGCATAAGCCACTCGCCCGAAGAGCTGGCACCTTTCGACGATGTGCTCGACCAGATGGACATGCGCAAACAACTGGTGCTTGACGAGCTGCAGCGTATGAATGTACCCATGGAGTTCGATGCCGTCATCGGACGAGGCGGACTGGTGAAACCTGTGGCGGGTGGTGTATACGAAATCAATCAGGCCATGCTCGACGACACCTACTCGGGCATTGCCATGCACAACCACGCCTGCAACCTGGGGTGCCTGATAGCCCACGACATAGCTAAAGGCATACCTGGCTGCCGCTCGTTCATTGCCGACCCAGGCGTTGTAGACGAGCTGAACGATTATGCCCGCATCAGCGGGTCGCCCCTGATGGGCCGCATCTGCATCTGGCATGCACTGAACCAGCGCGCCATAGCCCGTCGGTTCGCCAACGAGATAGGCAAGCGCTATGAAGACCTGAACCTCATCATCTGCCACCTTGGTGGAGGCATATCGGTGGCTGCCCACGAGCACGGAAGGGCCGTCGATGCCAACAACGCACTCGACGGCGAAGGCCCCTTCTCGCCAGAACGTGCTGGCAGCCTTCCCGCTGTCGACCTGATACGTCTCTGCTTCAGCGGCAAGTACACCGAAAAGCAGCTTCTGAAGCGCATTGCGGGCAAGGCTGGTCTGAACGCTCATCTGGGCACTAACAACGTGAAGGAGATAGAACAGCGCATTGCCGACGGCGACACCCATGCCGAACTTATACTGAACGCCATGATCTATCATGTGGCCAAGAATATTGTGGCCGAGGGCGCCGTGTTCTGTGGAAAGGTAGACGCCATCCTGCTCACCGGGGGACTGGCCCGTTCAGAGTATGTCATCAGCCGTTTGCGCCAGCGTATAGAGTTCCTGGCACCCACCTATTGCTTCCCTGGCGAAGACGAGATGGGCGCGCTGGCACAGAATGCCCTGGCCGTGCTGCGCGGGCAGCGCGAGGTGGTGGAGTACGACTAATAAATATGCAAATGCAAAGAAAACGCCACGATTAGTTGGCCATATCGCTGATTTTGCTTACCTTTGTGCCGACAATGATTATTCACCCATTATCCTTCCTGATATGAAGAGACATCTTACGTGTATAGTAGCACTGCTCATAGCTGTGTTTGCAGTAGCAACCCCCGTGACTCGCGAACAGGCCATGAAGGCCGCACAAGATTTTGTAAACCATAAGACCTCTATGGCCAAGGGACGGCAGATGAAGTTGGCCCACAAAGCCAAACCCGTGCAGAGCGTTGCTGCCCAGGAGGCCTGCTACTATGTGTTCAACGTGGGTCAGGCCGATGGCTATGTGGTGGTGAGTGGCGACGACCGCACACCTGCTATTTTGGGCTATGCTACCAGTGGCAGCTTCAGCGCCGACGACATGCCCGACAACATGCGCGCATGGCTGGCAGGCTATGAGGAGCAGCTGCGCTATCTGGCTGCCCACGATGTGGCCACGACGGCTACGGCTGAGCAGACCGATGACCACGAGGCCATCGAACCTATGCTGACCTGTCTCTGGAACCAGGACGAACCCTACAACAACCTGTGTCCCACCGATCCTTCGACGGGCAAGAGAAGTGTTACGGGCTGTGTGGCTACGGCTATTGCACAGGTGCTCTACTATCACAAGCACCCCGCCAAGACCCTTGCTACTATTCCTGCCTATCAGACCAATTCGCGCAAAATCAACCTCACAGCTATAGCCCCCACCGACATTGACTGGGACAATATGATTGATGACTACAGCAACCGGCAAGGCACAACAGCACAGCGCACCGCTGTGGCCACGCTGATGAAGCTATGTGGTGCAGCCATGGAGATGGACTACGCCAGTAGTGCCAGCGGTGCTTGGGTGATTGTGGACAGGCTGAAGAGCATCTTCGGATATGCGTCATCGGCCAAGGAGGTGAGCCGTATGGACTATCGCGCCAAGCAGTGGGACGAGCTTATTTACAATGAACTCGACGGCGGGCGCCCCGTGCTCTATAGCGGACAGTCGGTTGGCGGAGGCCACCAGTTTATCATCGACGGCTACGACGCCAACGGGCTCTACCACGTGAACTGGGGCTGGGGTGGCTATTGTAATGGCTACTTCCTGCTCTCCATACTCAATCCCGACAGTACCGAAGGCATTGGCGCCAGCACCTCGACCGACGGTTTTAGCTACCAGCAAGATGCTGTGGTCGGTCTGACACCCTATGAGGATGAGGTGGAGTGGCCTGAAGACCCTGTTTGCATGACAATCGACGGACTGACCGTCAGTGGCAGCAAGAGCCTGACACGCAAGAGCAATGGCAGCTTTACAGCAACGCTGCAGTGCGGCGAGACCATCAATTATACCGGTGCCACCTATGCCTTCGACCTTGGCTGGGGCCTTTTTGATACTGACGGCAAGCTGGTGAGCAGCGTGTCTTCGTGGACAACCGACGAGCTGGGCACTGGCTGGTATTATAACGGTTGGTCAGACTATGTCACTTTGGGCCAAGGACTGCCCGATGGTGAGTATAAGCTGAAGTCGCTCAGTCGTGTTGCAGGCACCGACACTTGGCTTGAGAGCAAGGGCAGCGACCGCTACTATATTGACGTGACCCTCAGCGGCAACAAGGCCACACTGGCTGAGGCCGAAGTGCCTGTAGATGTCGTTGACCTCGATGTCAGCTTCGACTACGACTATACACCCACGGTAGACATACCTGGCACTGTTTTCGTGACTATTACAAACAACGGATCGTTCTTCCAGAAGGAGGTCTACCTGCAGGACGGCAACAGCACCTTGGGAGGCATGGTCCTCGAGATAGAACCGGGTGAGACCGTGACCCTGCCGTACGGCTATACGCCCGAAAAGTCTGGCAGGCGCACGCTGACATTCTATTACATGGAGGGATGGTATACCCAGAAGACTCTTGCCACGACAACCGTAACGGTGAAAACCAATACAGGAACGCCTAAGCTGACCTATAGCCTCGACATCAGCGACAAGACCGGACTTAACGTGGTCTATAGCCCGAAGCCCAAGGCTAAGCTCACGGTGAAAAACGAGGGGACAGGCGTCTTTGCCAACACCATATCACTGCAGCTCTATCGCTGGGTGCGCAATGGCTATTACTCAAGCTCTGAGTACGTCGGAGACTATAGCAGATCGCTCCGTGTGGATGTTGGCGAGACCAAGGAGGTGGAAATTGAACTCGGCGAGTTGCAGGACAAGACGGCCTATTCGCTCTACTTCATCTATTTCAACGGTAACCAGTGGGTCACCGACTACGACAATGACTTCGGCTTCAACACCGACTTCTCGCAGACTCCTGCCACGGTGCTCATGGGCGATGCCAACGGCGACGGCGAGGTGAACGTGAGTGACGTGACGTCAGTCATCAGCTTCATCCTTGGCAAAGACACGGAGAGCTTCAATGCCGAGGCTGCCGACGTGACTGGCGACGGCGAGATAAACGTGAGCGACGTAACTGCTATTATCAGCATCATTCTCGGTAAGTAGCAGGTGCTGACAAGGCCTCACGCAGCTTTTTACCATGACAGAAAGGCTTTGGCTAATCGCTGAAGAGATCGTGGAGCACGGCTACCGACCGCAGTTCGGGGAAGTCGGGCAGGTGGAGCCGATAGAACAGTAACAGCAACTCGAGGATGCGGTTGCGCTGGCTGCGCGACAGACGAAATAGGTGCATAGAAGGGTAGTCCATGCGCATGAGCAGGCCGATGTGGGCTGCCTCCTGCGGCATCAGATAGTCGTGATGGGGTGGGGGCACGCTACAGAAGCATGCCCCACGCAGGTCGAAGTAGTCGGTGGGTGAGGCTGAGGCTACGTTAGGATAGAATCCCAAGAAGCGCGACACGCGCATCAGCAGCACCAAGTGGAAGTTGGCAAAGCCCCCAGTGGTTCCGTCGAGCCACTCTATGCTCGACCGCAGGTAGTCGAACAACGGCTCGTTGTGTTGCTCACCCTTCAGGGCATGGTAGAGAAACTCGGCGGTGAAAAGTGCCAGTGCCAGCTTGGCAGGCTCCTGTTGCAACGATGACAGGGGAGCCAGAAGCGATGCCTCGCGCAGCTTCTGCAATTGTTGTTCGGGCCGTACATCACACTCTGTTGTAAGCAGTGTCAGCGGCTGGAAGTACTGCTTCTTCAGTCTGCCCTTGGTCGACTTGGGTAGCGGCACGCCAAAGGCCAGCCGACCGTGGCTACGGGTGAACATGTCGACGATAAGCCGCTGCTCGCCATACTTAATGCTGCGCAGCACTATTGACTCAGATTTGCATAACATAGACCGCAAAAATACAAAAAAAACTCAAATTAAAGCATTTTTCTCCCCTAAAATTTGGTTGAACCGAATATTTACACTAATTTTGCACCCGCTTTCGGCGAAATAGCAAAGCGTTAGCGGCTGAAACGCAACAAGTGCTGGTCCCTTCGTCTATCGGTTAGGACGAGAGATTTTCATTCTCTAAAGAGGAGTTCGACTCTCCTAGGGACTACAGAGATGTAATTGAAGAAACAACTTAAATCCGTCATCTGCGCAGTGATGCGCTACCCGACGCGAGGAGGGGAAACGGTGGCGGAGGATTTATTTTATATAAGTCCGCCCAGGGCAGCCTGCTGAGGCGCAAGACCCTCAAGCTTTAAACACTTAATTAAAAAACAACAAACAACAATGGCAAACCACAAATCATCGGTGAAGAGAATTCGCCAGGAGAAGAAGAGAACACTGCACAACAAGTATTATGCTAAGACCATGCGCAACGCCGTACGCAAGCTGCGCGCAATGACCAATAAGGACGAGGCTGTGGCTCTCTATCCGAAGGTGCAGAAGATGCTGGATAAGCTGGCCAAGACCAATATTATCCACAAGAACAAGGCAGCTAATCTGAAGTCGAGCCTCATGCTCCACATCAACAAGCTCTAAGCGAAACCGCACATCCGTTTCATAAGTATAAGGCGGACATCCTACCTAAACAGAGGGGGATGTCCGCCTTTTATTGTGGCTCCGATTCAGCGCGGAAGCAGCATGGGCTAAGCCTCGCGTTGGCGCTGGCCCATACGTGCTTCCACTACATTCACTACATAGTCGCCCAGCTTCTCGCACTCGTTCACCAGATCTATGTATATGGTGCCCTCGGCGTAGCTGTACTCGTGGTTGTTTACGTCGATGATGTTCTGTGCCTTCAGCTGGTTGCGATAGTTGTTTATCTCGTTCTCAATGTTGAACGTGCGGTTAGCATTGAAGGCCTCCTTGCGGCCGCCCATGAGCTGGTTCATCTGTGTCAGAGCCTGGTCGGTGAGACCCATCATCTGGTGCAGATGTTCGTATTGTTTCTCGATGAAGTGGTCTTGCTTGGCAGCATATTTGCGGTTGATGGTACGTGCCATATTGAAGCACGAGTCACCGATAGACTCCAGCTCGCTCACCTCGCGCAGCATAGCACGAATCTTGGCCTTTGTGTCGTCGCTCAGGTGGGCGTCGCTCACGCTCTCCAGATACTTGGCAATCTCCAGCTCCATGTTGTCGCTGATGCTCTCGTATTTCTCGATGCGCGTGAATAGCTTGTTGAACTCTTGCTCGTTGCCCTTCTTCTCGTTGGCCGTGCTCGACGAGAGATCGAGCAGCTCCTTTACCATACCGAACATGCGTTGCATGCGCTCAGAGAACGATGTAATCTCCTTTTGTGCCTCGAGCACCGAAAGCTCTGGGGTTTTCATGAAGCCAGCAGTGATGAAGTGCAGGCGGAAGTCTTCCTCCTCGTCCAGCCGCTTGGGCTTTATTACCCAGCACACAAACTTCTCGATTTGCGGTATGAACCAGATGAGAATCATGGTGTTGGCCACGTTGAATGTGGTGTGGAAGGCGGCGAGCACGAAGTTCAGTTTGGCTGCGTTGGCCAGGAATGCGGCTGTGCCAGCGCTATCCTTGGTCATCTGGACGTCATAGCCTACCCATCCGCACACCATGTCGATGAACGGACGGAACACAAAGAGTATCCAGATAACGCCGAACACATTGAAGAACATGTGAGCCAGTGCGGCGCGGCGGGCCTGTGTGTTGGCCGAGAGTGCTGCCAGGTTCGACGTGACGGTGGTGCCGATGTTCTCGCCCATCACCAGTGCTATGCCCTGATAGATGGGCAGTGCGCCACTGGAGCAGAGTATCATGGTTATGGCCATGACGGCTGCCGACGACTGCACGCAGAATGTGAGCACGCCGCCCAACAGGAGGAAGATGATGGTGGTGACGAACGATGTGGGGTCGAACGAGGCGAAGAAGTCGAGCAGTGCCTGGTTCTCGCCCAGGTGCATCTCGGTGCCGGTGACGCGTAGTGTGCCCAGGCCGAGCAGCAGGAACGAGAGACCGAAGAGGAAATCGCCTATGTAGCGATACTTCTTCTGGTAGATGAGGATGATGCCGAGCAGGAAGGCTGGATAGACGGCCATGGTGATGTCGAACGACATACCTGCCGACATGATCCAGGCGGTCAGCGTGGTGCCGATGTTAGCACCCATGATGACCGAGATGGCCTGGGCCAGCGTGAGCAGGCCAGCATTGACGAACGACACGGTCATCACCGTGGTGGCTGTTGAAGACTGTACCGAGGCTGTGACGAGCATGCCAGTGAGCATGCCAGTGAAGCGGTTGGTGGTCATGGCTCCCAAGACGTGTCGCAACTGCGGACCCGCCATCTTCTGCAGGGCCTCGCTCATTGATTTCATGCCGAACATCAGCAGGGCGAGCGACCCGAGAAGCTTAAAAAATACCCAAATAGACATAAACCGTTGGTGTTGTTTGCGGTTGCAAAAATACAAAAAAAAACTGAAAACACACCATTCGCGGTCAATTTATTGTGGTCGTTTGTGCAGAATGTGTATAAAGGATGTGGCCAGTTGCACTCTTCGGCACAAAAAGCGAGCAGTCTGCTCGCTATCCGCGGGAAGGCTGCTCGCTATGAATGGCCGACAGCTCACGAGTGTGTGGCATGAAGGGCTTGGCGTTGCCTGACTGCCTCGAACAGCAGGATGGCTGCCGACACCGAGACATTGAGCGAGTCGAGTTGCCCCAGCATGGGTATGCGGATGTGTGCTGTGGCAGCCTTACGCCACAACGTGGTGAGGCCGGTGCTCTCGGTGCCCATGACGATGGCAGTGCCCTGTGTCATGGGGGTGTCGTAGTATAGATGTGAGTCTTGCAGCTGAGCCGTCAGAATCTGAAGGCCGTGTTGCTGGCAGAAGGCTATGCACTCTTCGCTGGTGCAGGCTACGGTGGGCACTGTGAACACGGCACCGATGCTGCTGCGAATCAGGTTGGGGTTGTATAGGTCGGTCAGCGGGTCGCAAACCACCACGGCGTCAGCACCGGCGGCGTCGGCTGAGCGCAGCACAGCGCCCAGGTTGCCGGGCTTTTCTACGCGCTCGAGCACTACTACAAGCGGGTCTGGCCCAAGTTGCAGGTCGGACAGACAGTGACTCTTGGCATGGACGATGGCCATGAGACCCTCGGTGCTGCCGCGATAGGCCATGCGCTCGTAGACCTGCGGTGTGACGGTGTAGAGCGCTGTACCGTTGTCTGGTGTGGTGGCAGCCGTCATACTGGCGGGCAGTACAGTCCCTTCACGCACAAAGAGAGTCTCTATGCTGTAGCCTGCTTCTATGCAGTGTTCCAGCTCGCGTTGGCCTTCCACCACGAAGAGACCCTGATGGCGCCGCTCTGCCGACTTCTGCTGTAAGGCGAGCAGGCGCTTCACGCGGGCGTTCTGTCCGCTCGATATGATGAGTTCGCTTGTCATGTGACCGTTGTACGTGTGATTATTTCACGATAAACTTGCGTCCGTTCTTGATGTAGAGACCACTGCGCGGAGTGTTTACCACGCGGCCGCTCATATCGTAGATACGGTTGTCGCCCTGAGGTGCTGCCTGTATGGTGCGCACGTCTTGAATACCTGTGGCTACGCCCACGGGTACCTTTGTCATGTCCATGCCGTTGCCCAGATAGTAGCCACCCACGTGGTTGGGCTGGTTGTAGCCCACATTCTGATGGACGCACTGCATGTAGTAGGTGTGGTCGGTCATGAGCCAGGGGAACTTATAGTTGGAAGGATACCAGGTTGAGAAGATCTTGATGTCGGTGAGCTTGTCGCTGCTGGGCAGTATGACCTCCTCGCGCCAGTCGCCCAGAAAGTCGCCGTACCAGCCGGGGTTTGACTTCGTTGAGTTGTTGAACGACTCGTTGTAGCGATACATGGTGAACGTGCGGCCGCCATCGCGGTCGTTGGAGATGATGTTCTCGTTGATAAGCTGGCGCGACAGTCCGCCGTCGAACCAGATGGCCATGTTGCACGATGATGGCTTGTAGCCCAGGTCTTTTGTGCCATCCTGCGAATAGGCGTTGGAGCCTGCCCACCAGAACTCGCACCCAGGCGATGTTGGATCGATGTCGGCCACAAGGCAGCGTCCCGTGTCGTTGTCAGAGCTGCCCACCTTGCTCCAGAGCGTTTTGCCGTCCTTGGCGTCGTGCAGTGCCACCATTGTCTTGCCGTTTTCGAGACAGTGCCACACCTGTAGCCCCTCGCGGTCGGGCAGAAAGCGGCCCACGTGGTTGGCGTCACCATGGCCCAGCTCAGTGGTCCACAGTCCGGTGCCGTCGTCATCCCATGCGCACGAGCCGTACATCACCTCGTCCTTGCCGTCGCCGTCGAGGTCGGCCACGTTGAATGCGTGGTTGCCCTGTCCGGCGTAGGCGCTATAGGGCTTGCCGTCTTTGTTGCGGTCGGCTCCACCTGCGTCCATTGTGTCAATCTTCCACATGCGCACCAGCTCACCGTTCTCATATTTCCAGCCTTCGACAATAGTGCGTCCGTAGACACCGCGTCCGAGGAATATCTGCAGGCCCTTGCCAGTAAACGAGGCCAGTCCCATGCGCAGCGAGTTGGCCAGCTTCCACTGGTATTTCTTTGTGCGTGGATCCCAGTTCCAGTCATTGGCTTCCCAGTTCTTGGCCAGTTCGGCGGGCGTCTCGCCTTCCTTACCGCGACTGATGAAGTTGGCGCGAGCCAGCTCGCGGCCCGTCTTGCCGTCGACTACCGAGAAGTACTCGGGTCCACCGTATCCTTTTGGTCCGTCACCAGTGTAGTGGCCGGCGGGCCACACGCTGCGGTAGTCGGTCTTGCCATCGCCGTCGATGTCACCAATCTCCTTGCCGTCGCCGAATACGGTGCCTTCGCTGGTCTTCAGCACGAACTCTGCGCAGCCGTCGCCGTCGAGGTCGCCGATGGTCACGGCCGAACTGTTACCGGCAATGATGTTGGGACCCGATTTCACGCGCCACATCAGTGTGCCGTCCAGCTTGTAAGCGTCCCATACGACGATGTGGCGTGCGCGAGGGTCAGTGTCAGCAGCACCTTCGCTCGTGGCAGTGATATTACCGTTAGCGTCATAGACGGTAAGCAGTCGCTTTACGATCACCTCCATGGTGCCGTCGCCGTCGAGGTCGCCCACAGAGCAGTCGTTGGCCTGGTACTTGAAGATGTTTGGATAGTCGGAGCAGTCATCAGTGCCCTGTAGGGGTATGGAGAGGTAAGGTAGTTTGTCCTTCACGATGTTGTCGCCAATGACGAGCGAGTCGAGTGCGGCGGCTTTGAGTGCAGCCTTGTCTTCGTCTGTCGAGACCGTCAGGGGTATTCTGCCAGAGGCAGCGAAGTAGTCGCCCGGCAGCAGATAGTAGCAACGCGAAGCCGAGGGGGCGTTGAGCTGCAGGCAGGTGGTGTTGCTGATGGGGGTTGAGGTGTGGCGTGTAATACTGCCTTCAGTGTTGTTGGCTGGGCGGCTGAACACAAGGAACGAGGTCTCCCATGTGTCGGTGGGAAGCATTCGCCAGCTGAGCAGCAGCTTGTTGTTGTGCTGCGTATAGTCACCCAAAGAGGCGTTGCCGACATTGTTTATCGAGGCCCACATCATGCGCCTCTCTTTTCCCGAGGGCGTGCTGTTGGGTTCTACGGCTTGAGCACTGGCTGCGAGTGTTGTTGCTGAGAGTGCTAAGGTAAGTAAAGACTTGGCTTTCATGCGTTGCTTGTTATTATTAGTTAATAGTTTCTGGCTGCAAAGATAGTGTTAAAACGATGTGTGAACGACGGACAATCGTACATATTTAAGTACAATCGTCCGTCTTCGCTGTTGTTTTAGGCCATTTGTACCGATTGCGCGTCAGCCCTTCTTCACTTTTGTGGCATGGATGAAGTAAACCACCAGCAGCACATAGGCTATCAGCGCGCATACTTCTGAGAGCGAGTTCGCCAACCATTCTTCACTGAGCAGATTGATGCCCCCAAATCGCAGTAGTGCGCTCACCACGCCCATAAGGGCACCGCCGGCAATGAAGCCCGAGGCAATGAGCGTGCCCTTCTCGCCACGTGCACTGTTCAGTGCCTTGTCATCAGAACGTGTGGTGACATACCAGCTGACGGCACCGCCCACGAGCAGCGGCAGATTAAGCTCCAAGGGAATGAACATGCCGAGGGCAAAGGGCAACGCAGGCACCTTGCACAGGGTGAGCACAACGGCAAGGGCAGCACCTATGCCGTAGAGCAGCCAGGGAGCGCCCACGCCGTTCATCAAGGGGTCAATGACGGCAGCCATGGCGTTGGCCTGCGGTGCAGCCAGTTGTCCGCTGGCAAATCCGTAGGTCTCGTTCAGCAGCATCATAACACCGCCGACGGTTGCTGCCGACACGAGTGTGCCCAGAAACTTCCATGACTCCTGGGTGCGGGGAGTGCTGCCGAGCCAGTAGCCTATCTTCAGGTCCGTGATGAAGGCGCCAGCCATGGCCAGCGCTGTGCACACCACACCGCCCATGACGAGTGCCGCCACCATGCCGCTGGTGCCTTTCAGCCCTACGGCTACCATGATGACAGAGGCCAGGATGAGCGTCATGAGCGTCATTCCGCTCACTGGGTTTGACCCGACGATGGCAATGGCATTGGCCGAGACCGTTGTGAAGAGGAAGGCGATGACAGCCACGAGCACGATGCCGACAAGTGCCTGGAGGATATTGCCATCCATCACGCCGAACCAGAAGAACACGAAGGTCAGGGCGATGGTGACTATTGAAGCAATGGCAATGAACTTGAACGAGAGGTCGCGCGAGGTTCTTGCCTGGGTGGCTGCTGCCTGTGAGCTGCCGCCCTTCAGCTCTTTGGCGGCCAACGAGACGGCTCCGGTGATGATGCCCCACGACTTGATGATGCCGATGATGCCCGCCATGGCGATGGCTCCGATGCCTATGCTCTTGCCGTAGGCTTTGAAGATAAGCTCAGGCGACATGTCGCCCACTGCCGTTGTGATGGTAGGATCCCACTGGTTCAGCACGTCGCCGCCCCAGATGAGAGCCATGCCTGGCACCACCAGCCACCACACTGCCACCGAGCCGAGACAGATGATGAGTGCATACTTGAAGCCGATGATATAGCCCAATCCAAGCACTGCAGCGCCAGTGTTGATTTTGAATACCAGCTTCGCCTGATCTGCGAGTTGCTCGCCCCAACCCACGACGCGCGATGTGAAGTTCTCGTTCCACCATCCGAAAGTGGCTGCAATGAAGTCGTAGATACCGCCCACCAAGCCTGCCACGAGCAGTGGCTTGGCCTGGTCGCCGCCTTTGGCTCCGCTGACGAGCACCTGTGTGGTTGCCGTGGCCTCGGGGAATGGATACTTCCCGTGCATGTCGCTCACGAAGTATTTGCGGAAGGGAATCATAAACAGAATGCCGATGATGCCTCCGAGCAGCGACGAACAGAATATTTTGATGAACGAGGCCGACACCTCTGGATATTTGGCTTGCAGGATGTAGATGGCCGGCAGCGTGAAGATGGCACCTGCCACTACGGCGCCCGAGCAGGCTCCGATGCTCTGTATGATGACGTTCTCGCCCAGGGCCTTGCTGCGGCGGGTGGCAGTGCTGATGCCCACGGCGATGATGGCGATGGGCAGTGCCGCCTCGAACACCTGTCCCACCTTCAGCCCCAGATATGCCGATGCGGCCGAAAAGAGCATGGCCATGATGACGCCCCAAGTGACCGACCATGCATTGGCCTCGGGATAGTTGCCTTGCGGCGACATGAGCGGCTCGTAGTGCTCGCCCTCGTTCAGCTCTCTGAACGCATTCTCAGGAATTTGTGTCTTGATTTCTTCCATTTTGTGTTATGCTTGTTATTTGATGATAATCTTCTTTCCACCGCGCAGGTAGAGTCCTGGGCGCAGGTGCTCACCAGTGAGGGGGCGTCCTTGCAGGTCGTGCAGGGTGACAGGTGTCTGTTGCGGTGGCATGGCAACAGACGCGACGCCAGTGGCCACGGTAGCCATGTAGGGGGCGCTCAGGTCGCTCTCGTCGTCGCCGTAGGTGGCCGTCACGTAGTAGGTGTGGTGGCCGTTGGGCGCGGTAGTGTCGGTGAACGACGTGGTGGCGGCATCGACGTGGGCAATGCGCTTCAGGTCGCGGTAGATGTTGTAGCCAGTAGGCTCTGGCGTGGGTGCGAGGTAGGTGATGTCGTCGACGAGCAGTCCCACGCTGCCTGGCGAGTTGTAGTGTATGGCAAAGTAGCGTGCCTCCTCAGGCAGGTCGGCGAAGAATTCTGTCCACCGGTTCTCTGTGGCCTCGAGGGCAGCTTCGTTGGTCTTGTAGACAAAGTCGGCAGGTGCATTGCCCGTAGTGCTGTAGAGGATGTCGAACCCATCACCGCCGTAGTAGCTTGAAACCGAGCGGGCAAAGAAGCTGACGGTCTGCTCCTCGCCGGCGGTAAGCTCTGGCGATATGAGCCAGTCATCGTTAGCCAGGTCCCAGTCGGCTGGCACGAAGCAGGCCGCATACTGGCTGCCGGAATGTGGTACGGTGGTGGGGTTGTCCTTGGCGCTCCATCCTGCCATTTCTGGATTGAAGGCAACGAACGACATTGGCTTGGCATTCTGCGGGAAGCTGACTCCGCTAAGCTCAAAGATTGGCTCGCCGTCGGCATCGACGGTAGTCCATGGCGCCAGGTCGGTGGCAAATGGGTCGTAGCCCTCAAAGTCCTCGGTGGTATAGTCAATGCCCTGTTCGGGCGCGTACCATGTTAGTTCTACGGTGCTGCCCGTGTCATGGCCTGAAAGATAGTCTACGACGGGCAGCGTGGTCTGCTCCACGCGCATAGTAGCTGTGGCGCTGTTGTTGCTTGCATCGGCATCGGCGCTGCATATCAGGCGCACTTCGATGGCAAGCTGTGCAGGATCGGTGACCAGGGCCGTGCGGCTGAAGTGCAGTGTCTTACAACCGTAGGCGGGTAGGCTCAGGGCTGTCTCAGTGTGGAACAGCTGGCCAGCGGCATAGAGCTGCAGAGTGTAGTCGGCAACGCTTTGGCTGCCACAGTTCTTTACCTGTACGGCTATGTCGGTAGTCTTGCCCGTGCGTGTCTTCTTGGGTAGAGCTATGCTGGCAGCGAGGTCGTATGTCGGCACGTCGTAGACGGCAATATCGTCGACACTCAGTGCCACTCCTGGTTCGTTCTCAGCCACGAGCATCAGCACCACGTAGGGTAGTTCCTTGTAGGCACTCAGGTCTACTGCCACGCGCTGCCACGTGCCGTCGGCTGTCGCCGTAGCCTGTGTGGAAGAAGCGGGCACCGAGGCATAGTCATACTGATAGAGCAGGGTGGGAGCGCCTTGTGGCAACACGTCGGCCCAGAGGCTTATGCTTGCACTCTGCCCCGGCTCGGCCTTATGGCTGAACACGGCGCAGGGCCGCTGCGTGCCGACAAGCGACAGCTTGGCCGTGTTCAGGCCCATGCGTTCGTCGTGGCTGTAGGGGCGGGCCAGGAGTGATGCACCATCGGCGTCGCTGGCCTCAGCATCGCGCTGCCACTGGTCCCAGCTGCTCTGCTCGTAGGATGTCCACCATTGTCCACCCTCCAGCCACTGCTCGTCGGCGAACGACTGGCTGAGGGGCAGTGCGACCACCTGTCCGCTGATAATGCGGTTGGTGCCAACGGAGGGGCCGTCTCCCATCGACGTGTGAGCGTAGACTACGTACTGATGCAGTTTGAGCGGACCTTCGTTGGCAGGCTCAGTCAGTGCGTAGCTGTTTCCGCTCACGTTGCTGGCCAGCAGGTCACCCGTTGCAGCGTCTTCTATGTTATAGGTAATGTTGGCAGCGTTCACCCGATAGCCGCGAATACCCTCGCTTACGGGCTGCCACTCCACCACGACATGCTGGCCGTCGTCGCGCACTGTGGCTGTGGCGGGCGCCTTGGGATAGTCTTCGCCGATATAGGCCGACGCCGTGGCCGAACTGCGGCCTTCGTCGTTCAGTGTGCGCACGGTATAGCTGGTCATGCCGCCTTGCTCCATGCCTTCGCCCTCGTCGTTTACGCTGAGCTGCTGGCCGGGCATAGGCTGGCTGATGGTGGCCACGAGCTGTTCGACACGCCACACCTCAATGCTGCTGATGGCCGTCAGCAGCGACCCGTTGCGGGTCAACGAGGGTGCACGGAAGTTGATGGTGGCGCGCAGCAGTCCGCTTTCGTCGGGCACTATGGCCAGGTCGGTGGCGGGCTGTGGCGCCAGGGGCGACTGTGGCACGCTGACCGACAGGTCACGCACGTAGAACGACTGTGCCTCGCCCTTTGGCGACACGTCGTGCAGGGCCAGACGATACAGTCCGCTGGTTGCCACGCTGAAGGTTTGTACCACTTGCTCGTCGGCTTTCTGGCTGAAACCTCGCTCGGCTGCAACGATGGTGGTGAAATCTGTAGGCATCGTGCCCTGCCCGATGAGCACGGCGAGCCGTTCCTCGCGACCCTCGACTATGCACTTGGCCGTGTAGCTCAGTGTGTAGGTACGCCCCGGACGCAGTGCTATCTCGGGTGTGATGAGCCAGTCGTCGTGGCTGATGGACGATGTGCGGCGTATGCATGCGCCCTGCAAACCGAGTGCCCAGGTCTGGCTATCGTCGTTGGCGTTGACTACGGTGAAGCAGTCGAAGCTCTCCTCGGTGCTCAGGTCTTCGTTGAGCAGCACGTCGATGTCGGCGTCTTGTGCTGCTACTGGCAGGTAGGTTGTCAGCAGCAGCGTGGCGAGTGTATGCAGAAGTCTTCTTGTCATGGTTGTTCTCGTTTATTTGGAAAGTTTGCTGCAAAATTACATAATTATTCTCATAAATCCTACAAAGTGTTGAAGAAAAATAGCTTTTGGCAGGTCTCCCCATGCTCCCGTGCTGCACGCAGAGAGACTGAAACGTAAAAAAACGATTTAAATGGCGTTTAAATGGAGTTTTTTTAGTATATTTGCACCTCAAATTGATATAGACTATGAACAATCTACGCTATTGGCTGCTACTGACAGTCGCTGCCAACGCCGTGCTGACCGCCTTAGCACAGGCACCCAAGGCAGCCTTCACTGCCGAGGAAACAGCCACCGTCTACTACGAGCAGGGATGGGACTCACAGGAAGAGGCGCTCACCTGGAGCTATGCGCCCACGGCCTACGACCGCTATACATGGTATCTCTCTGAGCAAGTGCCCTACAGCACCTGCCGCCCTTTCAGCAGCATCGAGCCGCAGAGCCATTACTCGTTGTGCGTGCTGCAGCATCCCAGTGCCTCGCAGAACGAGGTGACGGCCTCGCCCGACATGGTAGTGCTGCCCCAGAGTCGCGTCGAGTTCTACGTGTGTTTCCGCTCTGTGTTTCTGGTTTATGCCGACTGGAAGTTCTTCATCACCGATATGGACAGCGAGGAGACCACTCAGCTGGTCAGCGGCTTCATGTGGTCGCAGGAGAATGAGTACACTGGCCCCTCGTGGCAGCGGTTCGAGATAGACCTGGCTCGTTGGGCAGGTAAGCGCTGCGTGTTCTCGTTCCAGTACCTCGGCCCCAGCGGCGAGGATATTGCCATCGATGGATTCCGCCTGGTGCAAGCCAGCAGTGGTGACGATGCTGTGGTGAACATCAACGAGGGCGACAAGGTACATTTTGTCGACCAGTCAGTCGGTGACGACCTGCAGCGTACGTGGACCTTCGATGGCGGACGGCCTCGCACGTCGCGCAGCCCCAACCCTGTGGTCACCTACGACGAGGCGGGCACTTATCGTGTGAAGCTCACCGTGAAGAATGACGACGGCCAGGACACCATGGTGCGTGAGGGCTTCGTGGTGGTGAAGGCACAGGCTCCGCAGGCACTCATAGGTCTGCCCGGCGTGGGCTATCTGTCGCCCTGGGTGGCAGAGTTCATCCCCGCAGGGGCCACGGTGCAGTATGCCGACTTGTCGACAGGCCATCCCGTTGAGTGGGCCTGGCATTTTCCTGGTGGCACGCCAGCCGAGAGCGCCGACAAGGATCCTGTGGTCACCTACAACGAGCCTGGCCTCTACGGCATGTCGCTGCAGGTGGGCAATAGTGTGGGAACGTCGGACGACTTCATGGTGAAGGCCATGCAGGTGGGTGGAAGCCAGTTTGTGTGGAATGTCGGGCTGGCCGAACAGGAAGAGCTGGGAGAGATAAGCCTGGGCTATTATGGCTTCTATGCGGGCAGCAACTTGCTGGGCATGACGCGCTTTGCCGAATGGTTCGACGCACCGCTCCAGCCGGTTACCATCGACAGCGTAGAGGTGTTCTTCACACGCACGGCAACCATCACGCCCGAGGCCAACATCACCGTAGCCATCTGCCGTGTAGGCCCCGATGGGGCACCTGGCCAACAGCTGGCACAGGGCAGCGTGAAGGCGGCCGACCTGGTGAGCGACGACGAGTACTATCTGCCCACAGGATTCCGTCTGGATCGTGTAGTGTCCGTGGACGAGCCGTTCTTTGTGGTGGTCAGCGGCATACCGTGCAACAGCGATGCCGAGGCCCGCGAGAGCGACAACATCTGCATCATGTCGCTGCGGCGCGACCAGGTAGGGCGTAGTACAACATGGCACGAGCTGGAAGACGAAGACCCGCAGACCTACGAGCCGCTGGGCACCTATTCCTGGTATGAGAACGAGGAGCCTGTGTCACTGGCCATTACTCCTCGTCTCACCTATGGCGGCAGTCCCGGCCCCGACGGTGTGCCATCGGTTCCGTTTGCTGCGATGCCACCGCAGTCTGTTGCACCTCTGTTCTATGACCTGCAAGGCCGCCCGGTTACAGCCCATAAGAGCCGTGGCCTCCTGATAGAACGGCGACCTGACGGCACTGCCCGCAAAGTGTTTCGCTGAAAGGTATAGGCCCTATCCCCCCCCTTATCGCCCTTGCTGGCTCTCTGCCAATTGGTTGAGAGCGGCAAGGACGCTCGCGTATTCGGGCACCTGCTCCGTGAGCTGTCTGAATGCTGGCAGTTCCTTGGCAAGCCACTGACGGTCCTGCGCGGCGAGCAGCAGCTGGCGCTGCGTGGGTCGCTCGTCGCCCAGCTCGCGCCGCATGGCCGCAACGGCCTCCTTTACCAGCGGCAGCAAGCTCAGCGGATAGCCCTTCTTTATCCATTCGCCAGAGAAGTACAGCAGCGCCGTGGCGCTGCGCTCTTCGTCGTAGTTCAGTTGCTCCTGTGCCATGCAGCGCCTCCAATGCGTCATCACTTTATTCTTCTCTGTGTTGTGAGGATAGTGGATAGTGTCGCATCGTGCTGCCTCTATCGATGCCATTATCGCCGTGCGGCGGCACAGCTCGGCAGAGAGCGGTGGAGCTATGCTGTCATAGTTCTCGTAGTCGTAAATGCATTTGCTTATTCTGTCGGCTTCGGTGAGCATGGTGGTAGTGAAGTCAGATGAAAGGTTGGCGCGCAGCATCAGGTCGTGCAGGCTGAACACGCTGAGCATCGGCAGCTGGCGTAAAGAGACAATGCTGATGGTTTGGCTGAAGGGCCACGGGGCTATGGTATGGGTGACAAAGTGGCTGGGTGGCAGGGGCAGCAGAGGCAATAGCAGCTGCGGGGCCAGTTGCTTCAGTGTGGCGAGACTCTTGCTCATGGGCTTCAGACGGCGCAGTCCGTTACCGTCGCGGTTCAGGTAAATGCTCTTCACACTCTCATCGTTGTATCTGTCTTCTATGTCTATGGCCGTATGCCAGGCGTCCATCAGCCTGCCCTGTCCTGCCTGTGCTACCATGCTCGTTAGCAGCTTGAAGCTATTGTGCCAGATATACACTGGCACGCCACAGTCCAGCAGTGTATCGATGTGCAGGCACCAGCGTTCAGCTTCAGCATAGCGTCCGGCCTCGCAGAGGAAATTGGCCATGATAGCTACGAGCCTTACGTGCTGGGCGGTAGTGTCTCCATGCTCCTTGCAATCGTCGGCAACCAACTGTTGTATCTGCCGATGGGCCTCGTCGGTATCCATGTTTCCCTGTTGCCACGACATGTAGAGACGGCATAATGTGGTTTCGCGCACTGCATCTTCGTCGCCCTGCTGCTTTGCCCTTTCGATATTCTGGCATATAGTGTCGTAGAAGCGCTGGTAGCAGGCTGGGTAGCCCTCAGCACGTTCGTAGTCGAGCAGCCACTGGCGGACGCTGTCGTTGAACAGATAGACCGAAGTGGGGGCGTAACGCATCAGCGTGTCGGCAATGGCGGCCCAGCGGTCCTGGGCACGGGTGGTGACCACGGTGGCCAATAGGGCCAAGAGCAGAAGTATGTGTCGGTGTTTCATTGTTTGCGGGGTTTGTGGGTTTCGTTGCGGCAGAACCGCAATGCACACGGTGTTATATGGCATCAATCATCACGAAGGCCGCCCAGCACTCGTAGCGGTCAAAGCGGCCGCCCTCGGCATGGCGCAGTGCCTGCTGGGCGTTGAGGAAGGCCTGGCGCTTGGTCTTGCCGTTGAGCAGGCCGCGGTAGAACTCGGTCATCAGCAGCTGGGTGGCGTCGTCCTCTACCTTCCACAGGCTGACCAACAGGGTCTGGGCACCGGCCTTCTTGAAGCCGCGCTGCAGGCCGAAGACACCCTCGCCCGAGATGTCGCCTAGTCCGGTCTCGCAGGCTGAGAGCACCACGAGGTCGAGGCCGCGAAGGTCGAGGCGCGAAATCTCGCGTGCCGTCAGTATGCCGTCGTCGCTGTCGAGGTCGCTCACACGGCCGAAGAGATAGTCGGCAGCGCCCGTCATCAGCAGGCCGGAACGCGAAAGTGAGCGGTCTTCCTGTGTCTGTGCCTGTTGCTTTCCGCCCATGAGCGACTGCATGTCGTCATCGTCGTTGGCGACTGTCTGTGGCTGTTCAGGCTGGTAGAAACCATGGGTGGACACGTGGATGAGTGCCTTGTGCTGGCCCGACAGTGCCTTGAACGACTCCTCGGTGCCTTGGGTGCCAGTGGCGGTGGCCACGCTGATACGCTTGTCGCGCATCAGGCTGTCGATGCCTTGCACCTCGTGCAACGTGCCTTCGAGCACGGGCATTCTTTTTGAGGCACCGCGCAGGTCGCGCAGCTCGGCCAGGTTGGGCACGTCGCGGAAAGCTGTCTGCCCCTTGCCATTGCCCACTTGGGCCGTCATGGCGGTGCGCTCCTTAGCCGACAGTTCGTACTTCAGACCGCCGTAGAGAGCGGCCTGCATGTCGTGGGTGCGGGTGGCCGTCGCGGGGTGCAGTAGCTCGCGCGTTGAGGTGAGCCGGTAGGTGTTGTACCGCTCCATGCCCGGCAGATACTCAATGCCTATCTGGTGCAGCTTGCCTATGGGGGCGAAGTATATGTTCTTGGCGTCCCTCAGCTCGCCTTCGAGCGGCCGCCACAGCATATCATAGAGCTTAGACGAGCCGTAGTATTCGGCAGCGTCGAGAGCCTTCAGCTCCTTCAGTGTGCAGAGCGTGGTGAGCTGCGGATGCTCGTAGCCGCGGCGCAGCGTGAGGGCGGCGTAGACAAGGCTGTCCCTTTTCATGGGGAAGACCACGAACTCCACCGCCACATCGTTCTTGCCGAGGCGCTTCTGCACGTCCTGCCAGCGGGTGCGCAGACGGCCGGCAATGCCTTCGCTCGCGTTCTGCTGCATGGCCTGCATCAGGTCGTAGGTCTGAGTGCGTATGTAGGCCTGCAGCGAGTCGGTGTCGACGCTACGGTTCTGCTTTGGCTTCTGCAGCTCGCCCATGAGCAGCAGCTGGCTCTCCTTCAGTCGTCGGTAGTGGGCGGCCTGAGCGGTGTCGGCTCCCAGGGTGATGGCGCGCTCTATCTCAAGCTCGGTGTTGAGCAGCAGTCCCTTGGTGAGCAGGGCGTTGTCGTAGAGCGTGGTCCACAGCTTTGGCGTGCCCGTCTCCATGGCGCCTCGGGTGACGAGCTGTTCGAAGAAGTTCTTCTCGCGGTTCCAGAGCAACTCGCGCTGCTGCGGGTTGAGCACGACGAGCTGCCGGAGAACATAGTCGGCGCGGTAGTCCCACCACTCGGCCAGTGCCTCGGCCGCCTCGTCGTGGCGCCCCAGCCTGTTAAGGCCCTTGGTCAGCCAGCCGGCCACCTGGAAGTACATGCGTTTGCGCCCGCCATCCATCTCCTCGCGCAGCCGGCGTGCGGCGAGTATGTTCTGTACGCTCTCCTCATGGCGGTCCAGGCGCGAGAGTATCATGCTCTTGTAGATGTCGGCTATATAGTTCGTGGCGTCGTAGAGTGGCGCGCCCTCACGTGAGGTCAGCCATACGCGGTATTGGCGCTCGTGCAGCACCTGCCGGGCCAGTTCAAAGGCTTCCAGGCTTTTCTCGTAGTTGCCTATCTCGTCAAATGTCTGGCCCAAATGCATGTAGCACCAGTAGAGCCGGCCTAAGGCGAAGTGGTGCTCGGAAATGTTTTTATCGTTGCTGGGCCGCCACTCGTTGCCGGGTCGCCACAGGATGCTGTCGCGCATCCATGCAGTGCACTGCTCTTCCATGGACTTCAGCTCATCGGTGTGGCCTATACGCTTATAAAAAACTGCCATATAGTAGGTGTACTTCAATGCTTCATCAGTCTGATTCAGATAGTAGTACATGTTGCCAATCGTGTCGGCCGACAGTCGTTCTGGCTTACTGGCGTATGCCTTACGTTGATAGTTTGCTATGCACAGCTTGGCGTAGTCTATGGCCAGCAGCGTGGCTGTGCTGTCGGCTTTACTGTCCTGTGCAATGGTGTTGACGAAGCCTTTCATCACTTCTATACGCCACACATGTTCGGTGATGGTGTCGTTGTCGAGGCGCTCGCGTGTCCATCGTGCCAGTCGCCGGGTGTCGTTGCACTCCTTGGCCACTATCTCTATCTGGTTGGCGATGTTCAGATACTGCTGGTCCTGCTTGCCTTTGGCACGTTCAACGATGGCCGCCGACTCCTCGAAGGTCATCATCGCCTCTTGATGGTAGCCTATGCCAGCATAGATGTTGCCCAGCTTCGTGAGCAGGTCGGCGTATGCCGGGTCGTCACCGCCTAAGAGTGTCAGGACGACGGGCTTAGCTTTCGACAGAGCCTGTGCTGCGTGGGTGTACTGTTTGTTGTTGATTAACTGTTGGTAGATGTGCAGCAGGAGTCTGGCGTGCTCGGGTGTGCCTTCGCTCATGGAGTCGCGTGCCAGGGCGATGGCCAGGCCGTAGTTGCCTCCGTAGCGCAGCTGATAGTCTATCTCAACGGTCTTTCGTCGGTCTACGGGTGCCAGGCGATAGTAGGTGTCTGATTGTGCTGCCTTCAGCGTGTCGCCTAAGCGCAGGTGGCAAGCGGCCTGCCACTGCGGGACATACTGTCGGCGGGAGTCAAGATAGGTGAACTTGTCGGCCTTGTCATTGTTCTCAGCCAGATAGTCGAACCACTCCAATGCCTTCTTGTAGTCGCCCCGACGATACATCTCGACAGCGTCGCCGAAGCGCTTGTTGCCCATCTCGTGGCGCTTGACAAACAAGTCGTCGAGATAGTTGTTGGCCTCACGCAGTTGTGCCTCAGCCACCAGCACTTCTGCGGCCGAGTCGCCCAGGACGGGTCGTGTCATGGCGAGTTCCTGCTCCAGGTGCTGGATGACGAGATGTCGTTTCTCGTCATTTGACAGGTCGAGGAACCGGCTCCACTCGTAGTAGAGGTGTGAGAGGAATTGCAGCGACAGCTTCTCTGCCTCGTGCTGCTTCGTGCGGTGGTAGATGTCGATGGCCTGACGCTGCAGTTCGATGGCCTGCGCGAAACGCTTGTTCAGGCTGTCTGCCGTGGCGTAGTATCTGTAGAGCAAGGCCAGGTCGCTCAGCGTGAGGGCATAGCACGGATGGCGCTTGCCTATGGCACGTGCTTTCTCGGCAAGGACCTGTTCGCCAAAGGCAATGGCGTCTTTGTAGTAGGGCTTAGAGGATTTGTTGTCGACAATGACAACAGCGAGCGAGTCGTCCATGGCGGCGAGGCGGGCATGGCGCCTGGGGTACTGGTGTGCGATGACGAGCGGCTGTGCAGCAAGGGCATCGAACTGTTTGTGCCTGCCGCCTGCCAGCCCTTCCGAAGATTCAAGTATAGCACGTGCCCTGCCGGCCATCTGGCTGTTGTCGCTGAACACATACTTCAGTGCTTCATTGGCAAAATAGGTTACATCATCTGTCTTATCGCTTCTATATTTTTCATGATAGTACTGGGGATACTTGAACAGCGTGTCGCAAATCTGCGTGCCGAAGGCGTCTGCCAGCACATTGCACAGCTGGCGCTGCATAAGGGCAGTCCTCACGTAGTGGTGCTCTTTCTCAACCATATAGGTCCTGCTCCTTCTGTTCACTTCATTGAGCAAAGTGGCCTTGCGGTCGGGGGACAACGCCTTGCAGGAATCGTTCAGCTGCGCCCATGCTGCCTGGTAGGCTCCCTTCTGTCGTTGCTCCTCGAGGTAGGCCAGTTCTCTTCGGGCCATCATCGTCTCGGGGAACTCGCTGCCCAGCACAGGGGTAATGACGTCGAGTTCCTGCTGCTTCCACTTCAAGGGGATGAGGTAGTCGCTGTACTCCACATATTTCACCTTCCTGAAGTAAACGTACTGCTCGTGGTATATGTGCGAGAGGAACTTCGTCGCCAGTCTGACGGCCTCGCTGCACTGGCTCTTGCGGTAGATGCTGAGCGCTTCGGTCTGCAGGCGTATGGCTTCCGGATAGTTCTCCTTTCTATAGCGATTGAAATAGAAGTAGGCCATGTCGCTCAAGGTGAGTGCACAGCCCGGGTGGTCGGGGCCTAACAATCGTTGCTTCTCCGCGAGCAGGTCGCTTGCTTCACGAAGCACGGTGTTGCGCAGACTGTCGCTGAGTCCATGAGTCCACCGGCTGATATAGCGGCTCATGAGCGAATCCTTTTTGGCCAGATGGGCACAGCTGGCGGGATAGTCGTGCAGAGACTCGATGGTCGTCGTGTTAGTGATGTCGAAGGGCTTATACTGGCGCGAACAGTACTCTTTGCTGTTTTCAAGTTCGGCCAATGAGGCACGATTCTTTAGGTTGCCTTCATTGATTCTGAGACGTCTCACGCACATGTATAGGTAGTAGGCGCCACTCTCTTTTCTTGCATTGGCAAGCGGAAAAGCCCGCAGTTCGTCCTGGCCTAAATTACTGATAGCATACTCTCGTGCCAAATAGTCGGCCACGGCATCGTCGGCCATATAGCGTGCCATGATGTCGCGGCCAAACAGTTGCAACAGGCGCCGGTAGGCTCGTCCTTCCTCTATGGCTGCGCGGACATAGTGGTGTTCGCTCTCAGATTCATTATAATGTGCATTGTATTCAATCATCCACTGGTCGCTATAGGGCAGCTGACGGTAGATGCTGTCCACGCGGGCCGTCAGCAGACTGTCGGCCTCGCTCATCTTTGGCAGCGGCTGTTTCTCTTCGTCCCAAAGCGACTCGCTCACCTTGTGCTGCGCCTGTGCTCCTGCGCTCCAAAGCGCCATAAGCACCAGCAGTGCTGATATCTTACAATGCCTGATCATATTTCTTGCTTGATAACGTTCTTTATTCGCCGTAGCCCCTCCATCATCTGCGCTCTGGGGCAGGCAATGTTCAGTCGGATGAAGCCCTCGCCCGTCTTGGCGCCGTACATCGTGCCGCTGTTCACCTGCACGCGGCCCTCACTGAGCAGACGCTCGCAGAGCGCATCGCTCGTCGTGCCCAATGCGCTGATGTCTACCCATACGAGGTAGGTGCCTTCTAACGGCGTCACCCGCAGCTGGGGCAGCTCGTCGGCCATGAAGCGGCATAGAGCCTGAAAGTTGCCGTAGATGTATTCGCACAGGGCGTCGAGCCACTGCTCGCTCTCGTTGTAGGCAGCCTCCAGTGCCACGGGACCGAAGGGGTTGACGTCGCACACCTCGTTCACGTTGATGGCGCGGTCGATGAGTGCCCGCCAGTCGGGTCGCGAGCAGATGATGTTGGCAATCTGCAGGCCCGCCGTGTTGAACGATTTCGAGGGCGAGGTGAGCACCACGGCGTTCTGTAGCGAGCAGTCCACGGTGCCGTAGGGCACGTAGCGCCGCCCCTCGTAGGTCAGCTCGCAGTGTATCTCGTCGCTCACCACCACCACACCGTT
>ERZ842401.1827-NODE-1827-length-29321-cov-7.949976_pt1 | contig 29321 bp, 25 predicted proteins | sample MGYA00521270_ERZ842401 | MGnify/ENA primary metagenome ERZ842401 (study PRJEB31892, sample SAMEA3878208) | bioreactor metagenome | biome: Moose rumen | place: Sweden | collected 2011-10 | study: EMG produced TPA metagenomics assembly of the PRJEB12797 data set... | reverse complement strand
CGAAAGATTCTGGCTCTTTTAACGGTGGTTCGAATCCATCTCCGGGAGAATAAAAAACAGATACCAAACAGGCATCTGTTTTTTATATAGTTTATCAGGACATTTTATTTGTACGCATAAAAGGATTATTTGAGAAATATCAAGATATGCTTGGCTTTGAGAGGTCGGTAATTATCGTTTTGTGTGTTTTTAAAATGAGCAAACTACACGTTTTGTGTACGAAAATGAGCAGTCTGCGTAAATTGAATTTTAGGTCTCAAACACAGTCATATAGCCAAAATATTTGGTTTCATTGCTTTGCACGGATAAAACGATTATTTGAAAATTGAGGAAAGTGCGTGTAGTTTGAAAATTTTTCAAGCCATGTTTGAAATCCATGTATAGTCGGTAATTTCGTAAAATTTAGTCGGTAATGCTAAATTTTGCTAATTTAAGCTACAATAAGTTAGCAAATAGCACACTATTACCGACTTCTACGCCATAATATATGCATGGATGAATATATTAGTATAAACAAAATAGCAGAATTAAAAGGTTTAAAAAGTAACCGCACTTTGAGAATCGGAATTCAAAAGGGTAAATATATTGCTCGTGAAGTTTCAGTTAAAGGCGGTACATCTTATGAAATCCTGTTTTCAAGCTTAGAACCTGAAATTCAAGAGCTTCTGGAAAACGAAGAAATAAAATCTACTGCTTTGATTCCGATAGAGAATAAAAGAATAAACTTTATTTCAGAAAATGCAAAAATGAATGCTCTTGCAAGAGTCGATATTGTAACAGCATTGATGAATATAAGATCAAAATATCCGACTAAAAAAGAAGCGGATGATGTGTTTTTAGATTTATACAACAGCGGATTATACCTACCGCAAATATTTAAGTTTGTCGGAACAATATCAATAGGGACTCTGCACCGTTGGGTTAAGGCTTATGAAAACTACGGTACAAAAGGTTTATTGCCGCAAAGAAAAACAAATCAACTTGGTGAATATAATTCTAAACTCAATGATGAAATGAAAAAAGTTTTTCTGACATATCTTCTGCACCCGAATAAATTCAGCATCGGAAAATCTATAAGTCTAACAAAGCATATTTTAGAAAAGAGAGGCTATGAGGATATTCCATGCAATCTGACATTCAGAAGATTTGCGGAGCATTTTAAAAAGCAAAATTATTCAAAATGGATTTTAATGCGTGAGGGTGAAAAAGCATACCACGATAAAGTTGAACCATATATTGAAAGAGATATTTCAAAGTTAGAAGTCGGGGATGTGCTTATAGCCGATGGGCATGTGCTAAATTTTCGGGTAATTAATCCGTTTACCGGCAGACCAATCAGAGCTACTTTGGTCGGTTTTTTAGATTGGAAATCAACAGCACTTGTTGGATATGAAATAATGATGACAGAAAATACTCAATGCATAGCTTCCGCACTCCGTAATGCTATTTTAAATCTTGGTGTTATGCCAAAAGTTGTTTATCAAGATAACGGAAAAGCTTTTAAAGCAAAATATTTTCAAAATGTTGATTTTGATGAAAGTGGATTTAATGGTGTCTATGCAAGTTTAGGAATAAAGTCCGTGTTTGCAAAACCATATAATGCAAGAGCAAAAGTTATTGAAAGATTTTTCAAAGAATTTCAGGAAGAATTTGAAAAAATGATGATATCCTACTGCGGTTCAAGTATTGAAAATAAACCCGCTTGGATGAAGAGGGGAGAAAAATTGCACAGAGATTTACATCGCAAAATGACAGGAAATTATATTCCGACAGTTCAGGAAGTTATTAAATATATTGACTGTTGGATTGATTACCATAACTCCAAAATTTGCCCAAATGATAAAAATAGAACAATAAAAGAAATGCTCAGCCAAATTGAAAAACAGAATATTGATAAAAATATCCTAAATGATCTAATGATGAAAACAGAAGTCAGAACAATAAATAGGGGTGAAATTACATTTTTAGGGCTTCATTTCAGAAACGATTTTTTAATAGATTTGAGAGAAAAAGTTTTTATCCGGTATTCGCTTTTTGATTTAACAAAAGTGTATGTTTACACAGTTAAAGGTGAATTTTTATGTATTGCAAAACAAGTTGAAAAAGTGCATCCTATGGCAAATCATCTTGGAACGGTTAAGGATATGGAAGAATTTAAACAGCAGATTCAAAAACAAAAACGACAGTTTAATAAAGCGAAAAAAGAGTTTTTAAAATATTTCCCTGCCGAAAAAACTGAAATTTTAAAGATTGAAAAAGACGAGCCAATTGTAGAAATTGAACAATATAAAACGGTTAAAAAACATAAATTGACCGAGCGTGAAACTCAGATGAATATTCCGATATTTAATTCAAATTATGGAAAATACGAGTGGTTAATGGCTCACGGTTGCACTTATCCCGAACAAAGAAAGTGGCTCGCTGACTATGTTAGAAGTGATGAATACATAAATATCTATAAGGAGTAAACTATGAATAAAAAATTTGTAAAAACAAAAAATGTCAAAGAATTTGTAGGATTTATGGAAGAATTAAAATCCCTTCCGCCAAATATCACGAAAATTGCACTAGTTTATGGCGATTACGGACTCGGAAAATCCGAAACAATAAAGTGGTGGACATTTAAAAACGATTGCATATATGTTAGAGCCACAAAAGGGATGTCTGTTAGGTGGTTGTTATCGGAAATAGCAGAAGAACTTGGAGAAGAACCTTATTGGCATTCGCAAGAAACCTTTAATATGATTGAAAATAAATTAAGGCAACAGCCCAAAACCATAATCATTGATGAGGTTGATTATTTAATAAACAACAATGTAATTGAGATTTTAAGGGATTTACACGATAGATCAGGATGTCCTATGGTACTTGTCGGGATGGCAAATATTGAGAAGAAATTATCCAAATATCCGCACCTGAAAGACAGAATTTATAAAGCATACAAATTTGAAAGCTATGATACGCAAGATATTAAGCAAATTATATCTGAATTATCTGAAATCCCGATTACTCCTGACGGACTTGAATATCTTGCGACACGTCATAACCAATTCCGGCAGATAGTTAAACTAATAAACAAGATTGAAAAACTTGCCAAAACCAATGAAATTACGGAACTCAACGAAGAAATTTTAAGGAGCATACTCGGTGAAAGACAGAATATTACAACTTTGCAGACTGCTAAACAAATTTACGCTTGATGAAATAGCGACAATCTCGGAAATCCCTGCGGATAATTTGTTGCCAATAATAAATGAATTAGTTGCGGAAAATAAATTAACAAAAAATCAAGAACAATACATTTACTGCAGACAAAAAACAATGAGTACAAAATATCCTGTGTTTCAGTATTTTTCAAAAGAAACTGTTGATTTAATTATGAGGTGCTATTGCTTAAATATTCCGACTACAAAAACTATGTATATTGTTGGAATTTGCCATAGCTCCGTTGAAAATTTTTATAAAATATTTAGGAAAATGTTATACAAAAAACAACTCTGCTTATTAAAACAATATTACTGTAATAGACCACAAATTCATAAAACAAGACAATTTTTCAATGAAATAGATGTGTATTTTTATATTTATGGAAATCAAGTTTTTGTTGTAGATAAACCTTTTAAATCAAAAGGTGAAAAACTTTGTACAAACCAAGAAACACAAGAATTTAAGAAAATTTACAGTTATGTTCGGCGTGATATGGAGAGCCACATAAAAAATAAAACCAACTTAGAACACAAAATAGCAGAATCTATATGGCGAAGGAATAAAAATTTTAAAGAATTGTATGGGAATTTGAAAAATTTACTTTTCTTATAAAACACTATTTGAGCACTTCTTGAACATAATTTAAAATTTGTTAGACATTGTCTGTCGAATTTAGAATCTGACATGTCCATTTTTGACGCATGGATATTTAATAATGTTCATGTAAGTCAATTAAGGAGACTGAAAAATGAACAAAAAATACAACATTTATTCAATTCATTATTCCTGCAGCGGGTTTCATGACGGTGGTGCAATAGCTCCTACAATTTGCTGCATAGCACTTTATAACATTCGTACTAAAAAAATAAAATCATTCTCTATAACCGACGGAATTAAACAGGGAAAATCCGTAATGGAAAGTGAACAAAATCTTTTAAAAGAGTTTGTGGAATTTTTTAACAGTATAAAAAATCCGTTCATAATTCACTGGAATATGGATTCCCTTGAATATGGATTCAAAGCAATTATGTCAAGATGCGAAAATTTTGGGCTGTCTGATTTGGAGTTAGATAAAGCGGTAGAATTTAATTTATCCAAATATTCTAAGTTTAATCTTATGGATACACTTGAAATTAGTAACAACAAAAGCGTGTCGGTTTTAACGGGTAAACAAGAGGCATACTGCTTTAATAAACGTGATTTTAAAACAGTCAAGCTTTCAACCGAGGCAAAGGCTTTTGGGATAGCCGAAATATTCAAGCAATATGTTGACGGTAATTGGAAACCGGACAACCAAACAAGTGAAACTACGGAAAAAGAGCTTGTGAATACACCAACAGGCTTAAAACTTTATAAATTGTTATGCGGAATAACTAAATATGCGGTGAGAATACATAATATTTTAACAATTTTAAAAACGGATTCTGATAAAGAGTTTCTTATACAAGCAATAGAGCAGGGGAAAACTGATATAAATCTGCTTGAGTTCTTGGCTAATGAATATATTGACAGCAAAAAATTTGCATAAGGAGGTAAATATGTCAATGATATCACCAGAGACATACATAAGTGAACTTAAAGACAAGTCCTATGAAGAATTAATAAAAGAGAGAAATACTCTTATGAGAGATATTAAATACTTTGAAAAACACAGAAAAGAATTGACACATGATGAAAATATAGTTTGCCACCCAACGCCTGAAACTCAATATTATTGGCATTTACATTATTTAGTTGAATTAATTAAACTAATAATTGATAAATATGAAGAGGAATAATTATGAAAGAAAAAATACAAAAAATTCTTACACAGTTGGAAAATGATAACAATATAAAAATTATATTTGCCATAGAAAATGGCAGCCGCTCTTGGGGTATGGCAAGCAAAGACAGCGACTTTGATGTGCGTTTTGTATTTGTTCGCCCTATAGAAAACTATATTTCACTAAATTCTCAAAAAGATGTTATAAATATTGCTTATGATAAGGATATAAATGTATGCGAGCCTCAAGGTTCATTGATTGATATTAGTGGTTTTGATATTTTTAAATATTTAAAACTCTTATCCTCATCAAATCCGACAACTATTGAATGGCTAAATTCTCCGATAGTTTATTGTGGTGATAATAATTTGCCGCTACGTGAATATATGAAAGATAATTTTAATCAAGAAAAATTATTTAAACATTATTTTTCATTATTTAGAAAAAATTATTGGGAATTTATACAACAGGCAAAAGCGATAACTTATAAAAAATATCTTTATTCTATGCGAGGACTTTTGAACGCTAAATATGTTTATGAGTTTGATAAAATTCCGCCGCTTGATTTAAGGCAAACAGTAAAAGAACTTGAAAATATTATTTCACCTGATGTTTATAAAAAGATTCAGGAAGTTATAGAAATAAAATCGCAGGGTTTAGAGCGAGATGTAATCTTGCGGATACCTGAGTTTGATGCTTATTTCAATATTCAACTTCAAAAAGAATACAATAATTTTAATTCAAGAAAGCCGGACGTAGAAGTTTTTAATGAATATTTACGAAAACAAATCCTTGGGGATTTATAAAGTGGTTTTAGGTATTGTAAAATTTTATTTTATCATTTTTATTATTTCATCCTCTGCAATAACGGGTGTTTCATTATTCGGATAGTAAAACCCTCCAAAATATTCATTAAAATAATGAATAACCCACATTATTTTTTGGAATACTTTATTATCTGTGCATGTTCTTAGCATGTTTAATAAATTCTCTCTTACTTTTTTAATTTCATCAGGAGAATGAATTAACATAAAATTATTGAGAAAATAAAATCCATCTTCAGATTTTATAAAATAATTCGGTAAAACATCATTTACTTCTTTTTTAGTTACAATCCTAGGATAAACTGCTATATTTTCTTCCAATAAGACAGCTTCTATATGCGCCTGTCCTCCCACCATTAAATTATCAATACAAAATGCTCCTTTTGAAATACCCCCTCTTATTAACAAACCTTGTTTGATTGCACTATTATAGACATTTGCTACATAGCGTAAAAGTACAGACAAATTTTTCTTGTCTTTATTATCATTCTCTACTTCTACTGCTAAAATTATATTGTCAGAAAAAATTTTTAAATATGCATTTTTATTAAAATTAAATTTATCTATAAGAATCTTTTGTCTTGTATTATAATATAATGAATATAGCTTATTCATAAATTCATCATTATTATCATTCAACATGAATTTTTTTGTGCCTAGAAAATCTAAATAAGCAACATAATAATTAGAGGTTTGAATTTTTGATATTTTTTTATTTGGCTTCGTTATTACCACTTATTCTTCCTCAATTATTTTTATTTCTTCATCGGTTAGGTTGTAGAGTTTATAGACTTCTTGGTCGATTTGGTGGTCGAGGGTGTCAATTTGTTGCTTAATTTTATTTAATTGTTCGGATTTTTCTTTGTACCAATTAATTAATTCTTCTTTTTGGTTCAAAGATAATTTTACTTTTTGTTTTTCAAGTTCTTCCAAAAATGGGTGAATCCCAAGAGTATAGAATTTTTCTAAATTTTGAGAAATTTTCTTTGGCTGATATTCAGATTTTATAAGTTCTAACGCAGAATTAATTCCCTCATGTAACTGTTTATTTAATTCAATCATTTGTCCTGCTTTATTTGCAAGACTTTGTTGTTGTTCTTGCGTTGCTTTTGCAATTGGTAATTTGACAAGATTTACTGCCTTTACTTCGGCAAATACACGCCCCGCTTCCGGAACTAAAAATTTATATGCAAAATCAATAATTTTTGAATTTAATAGTGCTAGTAGATATTTTAGGTTTATATTATTATTTTTTAGCAATAAATTGTGAACATTATTTAAATCATAATATCCATTACAGTCAATGGCTGCAATTATTTTATCAGATGTTTGTCGGATTACTATTTTTTCTGATTTAAAATTTAAAGATTTTCTTGGTTCGGCTAACCAATCTCCATATTTTAGATATTTTCCAATTGGTTTTGTAATATGGTATTTGTTGATATTTGTACCAACAATATATGGTTGATACAAATCATTAATTTGCGTATCTGAATCATATACACGATTTTCAACATCTTGTTTCGTCTGTTTCGGTGTTCCTTTATTAGTTTGATAAGGTTTAATACCTACAGTTATGGTTGCGATATCATCTAAAATTGTTGATTTTCTATATATTAGATTGATAATATTTATTTTTTCTTGATTATAAAAAACATTAAAACCGTTTTCATAGTTGTCTTTCCAATAATCTTGCGATATATTGTTATATTCAATATTGTTGTTTTGTTCTAGACTATCAATATAAGATATTTTCACTTTATTGTCTTTATTATTAGTTTTAGAGCATACAAAAACGCAAGTTTCAGCTGTGACATCCTCAAATACCTGATATCTATACAATATAACTTGTTCTAGTTTTGTGTCTGAAATTATTAAATTTCTTAATTTGGAAAAATAGTGCATATTCAACCAAGTAGAGGGAACAATAAATGATAATTTACCCCCGTCTTTAAGTAGTTTTAATGCTTTTTCTATAAAAACAACGTAAGTGTCTATTTGATATTCAACTGAATTATAGTTTTTATAAATATAGTTTTTCGATTGTTCGTCTAATTCAGCACCATACGGTGGATTGCCTATAATTACATCAAAACCACCATTTGCCATTATGTCTTTAAATTCTTCATTCCAATTAAACGCTTTATCCCCTGCAATATTTGGATCATCAATTAGCGAATTTCCGCATTTAATATTTTTATCAAGATTTTGTAAGGGTTGGTCTTTTTGTGCTGTTTTTAGCCATAGTGCAAGTTTTGTTATTTCTGTTGATTCTGAATTTAAATCTACACCATAAAGGTTATTAAGCAAAATTGATCTGTTTGTATCAGCAATATTTGAATGCTCAAATAGATTTAATGCAGTAAATTCTTGCCCGCCACGTTTTGAAGTTCGTGCTGCGTTGATTTTTTCTTCTGTTCTAATTTTGTATTGTTGTTGCAAAAAAGAATGTGCTTGATTCAAAAAGGCTCCAGAACCACAGGCAGGATCAAGAATTTTTATTGTTTCTAACTTTTCCGGATTTTCTTCCAAATATTTACCGATAGTCTGTTCAACGATATAACGGGTAATATATTCAGGAGTATAGAATATACCGTCTTTTTTACGTTTCGTTTTTTTACTATCTTGTTCAATTCCGTCAATTTCTGCTTTTATTTGTTCCAAATCATTTAATGACTGTTCAAAAATATGCCCCAAAATATTAACATTCAAATCACTTTCAAAATCATATCCTGCGAGTCTTACAACATCCTCCCACGCAGAATCTTTTATTTTTAAGTTATCTAAAATTTCATCAGAAGCAAACAAACCACCGTTATATTTGTTTATCGGAGGATTTATATTCGAATTTCCCTTATTAATAGATTGAAATAGTCCTTTTATAATATCCCAAATTTTTGTATCAGAGGGTATCGGGAGATTTTTACCTGTTTCACAATAATTTTTTAATGTAAATGGTGGCAAAAGTCCAATAGCAGAATCTTCGCAAAACATTACAAATACAAGTCTATCAAGCAATTTTTGTGTTTTTTCCAATACACATTTTTTATCAATATTTGGATTGTTTTCGCAAATATGTTCAAACAAAGATTTTCTCAATGCTTTAAAGTCTTTATAAAAATCCTTTGAAATTTCTTCTTCATTTTTGCTTGTATCTTTGACCAAATTATCAAGCAAAGAATTGCGGTTTTTATCTAACAAATTTTGTTTACACAAGCAGAAATAAAAACGCTTAAATTCTTTTTCGTCATTCAAATTTAAAACTTCAAATGATTCATAATACCCTTGTCCACGTTCTTTATTATAAAGCCGAATTTCTTTGAAGTTTGATACAATAATCCAATCGCAACGGTCAAATTTTGATGAATAACTGAATGCTTGGCTGACAGGAGAATCATAATCTTTGCGGCTGGATTGTTTTTTGTCTAATGGTGTATTTGCGTCTTTTAATTCTATAACAGCACGAGTAATATCGTTATTATGCTCTTTTGTAAAATATCCCAAAGCCCCATCTGCTCTTGTTTTGTCTATTTCTGTTTTTACTTCATTATCGAGTTGCCACTCATCAGGACTTTCATGCTTTTCGACATAGCCTAGAATATTATTAAAAAATTTTGTTAAAAATGCAGATTGAACTTGTATTTCTTTGGTTTTTTCATAATTACCGTTTTTAATTGATTCTTGCCAAAGAGATATTGTTTTTTGCACTCTTTCATAGTCCAAATCATTAGGATAATCAAAATTATTCAAATGTGTTTGTAATAATCTTTTATTAAATAACACCTTTATTCCCCGCTACCTAAAATCATTTTAATACAAAAATGAAATAAATAAAATATGTATATATAATTTTACATTTTATTGTCAATATATCTTGACATATGTGCTGATATGGTTTATAATATAAATATGGAGGTATTGCTATGCCTAAAAGTATTTTAAAAGAACTTCGCGAAGAAGCAAAATTATCGCAAGATGAACTAGCCAAAAAGATTGGAATTTCAAGACAATCATATATTAAATATGAAAATCTTGAATCAAAACCAACACTTGAAGTTGTCGAGAAATTAGCAAAATTTTTCGATGTAGATTATGCTTGCATAATTGATAATAAAATGCCAACAAAATATTCTTACAATATTGTTGGAGAAAAACAAATTGAAGAAAAAACAGATAATATAAGAATTAATATTCCGATAGAAAATATAGAAAAATTTAAACAAGTATTTTTGTATATATTGAAAAAAGTTGGAGCAAAACCCAATGTTGGACAAACAGTTTTGTATAAATTACTTTATTTTATAGATTTTGATTATTATGAATTGTTTGAAACTCAACTAATGGGCTTAAAATATATTAAAAATACATTTGGTCCGACACCTATTGATTTTGCAAAATTAACAAAAGAAATGGAAAAAGCAGGTGAAATTGAGGAAATAAAAACGAAAAGATTTTCTCATGATATGACAAAGTATTTGCCATTAGTGGAACCTGATTTGAGTATGTTATCAGCAAGAGAGTTGGCACATATTGATAAAACTCTTGAAAAACATTCAGATAAGAGTGCAAAAGAATTATCGGAGTTCTCTCATAAGGATATTCCTTGGATAGGAGCAAATGATAAAGACCAAATTGATTATGAAGCTGTATTCTACAGAAATGAAGATACATCAGTAAGGGAGTATGATGACGAAGACGATTAATTATTCTTCTATTCCGGAGTTTGAAAAAGATTTCAAAAAACTAGAAAAACGGTATAGAACTCTAAGTGATGATTTTGAAAATATGAAAAAGAACTTACTTGAAGTTCACTATGTAAAAGGGGCACCTTTGCCACCAAACACGATAGTTGATATTGAAGGTTTATGTGGAGAAAATTACAAGTCAAAAAAAGTTAGAAAATTCACTTGTAAATCTTTAAGAAATCTTGGTAATCGCTCAGGTATAAGAGTAATCTTTGTTCTTGAGCCGGATGATTTAAAAATAACTTTTATAGAAATTTACCACAAAAGTGATAAAACAATTGAAAATAAAGTAAGATTGAAGGAATTTATAAAAAATCTATAAGTTAAGTATAGGGGAAGTGTATGAAGAAACCATTAAAAAGACTATCTCAATATGTAGGAATACCAGCAAGTGAATTTCTGAAAAAAGGGTTGTTTAATCCTTCTGTTGATGGGGATACAGATTTATTTATTGATCCGCGATTACTTCATAAATCAAAATTTAAAATATTTAAAGAAGATGCTGTAAACACATATAATCTATATTATGAGGAATTAGCAAAAAAGATAAAACTTATTTTAAAAGTTGAAAATAATAAAACAAAAGAAAAAATGAAATCAAATCTTGCAAAAGAACTTTCTGCACCTGATTTAGAGGGTTTAATGCTAGGATATGCAGGACACAATCCCGGACGAGGGGCAACTGGCACATATGCAATAGCCATAATGAATAACGCACTTGAAATATATGAAAATTATGATGGTGATAGTACTATATTTTCATTACTAAATTTATTAACTGAAGGAATTGGGGCAGACTATATCGGAGATATAACATCACAAATTATCCGTAAACAAATTTATAAGTTTACGGAAATTGTTTCTAAAAATTTAAAAATAGACACAGAACCATTTATAATTGAAGGAGAAAAATACAAACTTCCATTGCATCCTAATCCGCCAATAAGAAGACGAATTCCTATTTTAATTGTACCAAATGATATATTAAGTCAATTACCAACTGATGCAAATTTCGATTATGTTTTTAGTGGATTTTTGAATGATAATGATGAGATACGTTCAAATGTGAATAAAAAAATTTCAACAATTTTCAGTACATATGAAGAAAAAGCCAATAGGCAAAAACATATTTTTCAGCTTATTAAAGAGGATAAAAATTTAAATAGCGAGCTTTTAAAATTCGTAAACGAAATTGAAGCCGATTCATATAATTTTAAAAAAGATAACAAAGGTATATATGATAGTGAAAAATTAAGAGAATTATTAAAATTCGACAAATTAGAAAAGTTAAAACAAGATAGTATTGAAAATACAGTTGATATCGTCGTAAAAGAGTTTCAAAAATATATTAGTAATGATAATGAACTCAAGCGATTACTATTATGGGAAGATGAAAATAAATGTAAACCAGAATCACATTGGCAGAAAATTTTTCAACTTTTTACTCATTTATATTTAGAGCATTACAATATAGATTTATCTCGGGAAACTTCTACCAATAAAGGATTTATAGATTTTAAATTATCACGAGGTTCTAATGAGCGAATTCTTATAGAAATGAAATTATCCAAAAACCTAAAATTTAAAAATGGTCTAACCAAGCAATTAGAAGAGTATAAGACTTGTTTTAATAATGTGAAAAAATCTTATTATATATACATTGATTTAGAAAAGGACTTTTCTATCGCTAATCAAAAACGTGCAGAATTGATGAGATTAAAAAAAGAACTTGATTTAAACACTGAGATTATTTTTGTAAATGGTTTAATTCAAAAACCTGCTAGTAAATTATAAGGTATTCCTAATTTTATTTGCACAGTGCATGTAAAAATACTTGCAAATTTCACTTGAAATACCTTATTTCAATGTTTATAGTGAATATATGAAAAGAGACAAATTTTTTGATATTGCAGAGAAAATGTATGTTGAGCAATTTATTACTGCTGTTGAAATAGGTAATAGAATTGGTGTTCATGAAAGAACCATCAGACGTTGGAAAGCGAATGGTAACTGGGATGAAAAACGCAAAAAATTTTATAATGAAGTAACTGCTTCAAAAGATTCAATATACAAATTTTCCCGTAATATGCTTAGAGAAATAGAAAATGATATTGATAACAAGAAATACATTGATCCGTCAAGATTTTATACTTTTTTAAGTTTAATTGATAAATTAACGAAAAAACAAAAAGTGACAAATAAAAGAGAAGTATTTGTAAAAAACTTTATTCAGAATTTTTATATTGATAATTTTTAACAAATGTTTTAATACTGTTCAACAGCTGTTCACAAAAATTGTAAAATGCCAATTTTATCTGTTACAAATGCTCATCTGATGTGTTACTTTACATTTTATTTGCAGAAAGCATGCAGCATGTAGAGTGTAATTTTTTGCACCATAAAAAAAACATAAGGGTTCTTCTTTAATTGCGGGAGCGACGAGGCTTGTTTTGACCTGCTCGCAATAAACGGCACCGCTCAAAACAAAATCGAAAAATATTCATTTTACGATTATTATTTTTCGACTCTCAGTGCGTTCGTGTCTCTGCTCGGGCTTATCCATCTCCGGGAAAATAACAAGTGAACAGAACAAAAATTTTGTCTGTGAATAAATTTTGTCGGTTTGAAAGCTTTTAACGTAATAAAATAATGTTAATCATTATATATAGCTTTAACAATCTTATAAATTTGCGTGATTTTATTTGGGCGTTCAATAATCATTTTATTAATTTCCGAAATTAGCACCTGATTATCTTTTTGGTGATCAAAAATAAATAATTCCTGAGGTTCAATATCAAGGGCATCTACAAGTTTTTCAAGCGTGTCTGCGGTAAAAAAATTATCTCCTGTTTCAATACAGCTGAGAGTAGTTTGAGCGACATCAATCATTTCGGATAATTTTTCTTGTGATAACCCACGCGCTTTTCTAAGCTCTTTAATCCTTTTACCCACTTTAGTTTTAATGTTCATATTCACCTCTAATATAAAATATATATTCATTATTAGTATTTTTTAATTAGAATAAAACGTTAATATCTTGAAAAATATTACCCAAAATGATATAATATAAATATTGGTGATAATTATAATAAAAATTATCACTGTAACCTTAAGAAACGTTGAATTATTGAGAGGAATTAAGATATGAATAGAAAAAGATTTTTGATTGCATCATTGGCGGCATTGGCATTGGGTTTTGGTATAAATAGTGCGGATGCACAGGGTGCGAATATTTCCCCCTCTCCTATGTTAGGAGAGGGCAGGGGTGAGGTAGAACAATCTCAGACAAATCAGACCTCAACCGCCTACGGCACCTTCTCCTACTCTTTAGGAGAAGGTAAAATCAAAGGTTTTGCGGCAGAAGAAAAACTTCATCCTGAACTTGTTTCAGGATCTCCTTATAGTGCGTCAGATGTAATGTTTCGTCATTCTGAGGCTTTAGCCGAAGAATCTCCTTATAATGCAAATATTGCGTATGTTCAATCGGGCGATCCTTCGCTTTCGCTCAGGATGACAAGTAACCATGTCATTACGAGCGAACAAAGTGAGTGTAGTAATCCCCTTAATAATGAGATTGCGACGGTCGTTTCACTCCCTCGCAATGACATGAGGGGTACAGTCACAGGTTTTGCGGCGCCGACTCCGACACTTGACGAAATGCAGTCGAATGCATCAGATGTGTTGCCGACATTGGGTAAATATACTTTGACCGGGCTAACAGGCACGGAAAAAGCACCGACAGGCACACAGGAAATCGGATTTAATGGTAAAAGATACTATTTCACACCGGCAGAAACCACTACTGAAAAAGCAAATATGCTAAGCTACTTAGCAGGCAGTATGGCTGTTGCCTATACAACAACAGGTGCAAGCTCAACCAATTATTTATTCAAAGCAGGTTCAACTTATTACACAATTGATACAACAAAACTGCCGACGAGCGGTTATGCGTGGGATACGGCAGGCAGATTGGTTAATTTGACTGATGGCACAAGCAGTAATTATGACTTCTCTGTCATCCAGAGCGATAGCGAAGGATCTACTACAACAAACTATTACAACATCACAATCGACCCGAATAAGGCTGACCACAACAAAGGCAAAACGACTTGGTCTGCGCAATTGACCTCAGCTCCGAGTGGCTATAGCTGGTATACTACTCGCGTTGCAGGGTCAAACGTAACGGTTGACACGGATGCAGGAACGGTAACCGGTGCAACCAGCCTCAAAACCCCTCACAACGGCACGACACCTGCTGCGGGTTCTTGGAACAAGTGGTTTACATATACTTATACAAAACCTGCAAACTATGAATTTATAGCGGATAACACTTTTACTGTATCAACTTATGCTGCGGGAAAAAATAGTGCGTATAAAGTAGCAACAAATGGCAGAAGTACTAATGTAATTACAAACTATACGTATGCTGCAATTACAACAGAGGATGCGAGTATAACAAACAAAACCTATGCTAATAATGTCCTTACAGCTACATTTCGCCATAACTTTAACATCATAGGGGGTTCTGCAATCCTCAACCTAGGTACAATAGGAGATGTTGTGGCGGATTTTGTGGGTAACAGGACTACAACATCTACAAATTCATATAATAATTTCGTCATGGGTGCTATTGCAAACGTGAGTGTAACCTCAGGTATAACTGCAAGCATAAATTCAATTACGGGAGATTTTGTGGGTAACTTCTCCGACTACTCCTCCTACTACTCTTATGGCGGTGCGATATCTAACTATGCCCAAAACGGCACGGCGAGTATCGGCTCAATAGTAGGAGATTTTGTGGGTAACTCCTCCTACTCCTACTCCTCCTACTCTTATGGCGGTGCGATATCTAACTATGCCTACTCCTCCGGCGCGGCGAGTATCGGCAGTATCACAGGAGATTTTACAGGTAACTATGCTAAAACAACCTCAAGTTCAGGTAAAGCCTACGGTGGAGCGATATTTAACGGTTACGTGTCATCAGGTACTCCGAAATACAATGCAAATGCCCAGATTACTCTGGCGGGTAACACCTTTACGGGCAACTATGTCGATAATAACGGCACAATAACCCCGAACGGCATCTACAACGCAGGTGTTATCAACATCAAAGACGGTGCAACGGTTACTATCAATGACGGTTGGCAGTCTTTTGATGACGGCACAAATGCAGGTCAACTTGTCATGGGTACAGGTTCAACCCTGAATATGAATATCGGTAACGGCACTATCCAACAAGACAGTTTGGGTGCAATCACCAATGTCGGAACAATCAACGCAACCGTTGACCTCGATTTGACCGATATTGCCTCTCCAACCTCTGATACAATTACAGTATCGTCTGTTACCCAAGAGGGTTTTATCAATCTCACAGGTCTGAACTTGATAGGTGACCTTGATACATACAAAGACCACGAGTTTACAAAAAGAGTGTTAATAAATTCTAATGGCAGCAGTGATTTGCAGTTGAAAATAGCAATGGCAGCATCAGGCGACAAGTATGTCTTGCAGCAAGGTGAAACTGCACACTCTGACACCTTTGACGGCAATGCAAAATGGACTGATACTTATGAAAGTTACAATCTATCAACGGATATTGTAGGTGATATTGCAACAACAGATACGACTACAACAAACGACTCTATCACCTTTACAGTAACAGGTACTCAGGAAACCAAATCAGATATTGTTCAAAATGACACTCTGAGAATCGTCAACCAATCAGACCTTGCTACCCGTAACTTTAACGCAACATCAGAAGGCGAACTCTACACCGCAACAGATCACCTTGGCAAAGCAGGCGAAGGAACTATTAACATCAACGGTATGCCAACAGGCGGCGAAGCTCAAGGCACTATAGACCTTGGCGGTCACACAGGGTTTGAGTTAGACAAAGCAACTACATTGAACTTAAACGATGTTGTTGTAACCAACGCAAGCGACGTTACAGGGGTAATTGACGGAACTTCAACCGATGCAGTTGTAAACCTATCTAATTCAGAAATCGACGGAAACGTCACCAACGCAGGTACAGTGAACCTTGAAAATTCCCAAATTATAGGGGTTGTAACAAACACAGGAATCTTGAATATTAACGAAGGCGCTCAACTTGGTTCAGCCATCTTAGGCTCGGGCGGTACAACAAAAATCAATGCTGATTATGAACTGAATCAGGTCATCACAGGAAACGACGTTGAATTAAATAACGGCGCAGAATTATCTTTCGGTACTACAGGAAGTCTTTCAGGTGCAAACTCATTTATCGTAAACTCAGGTTCACTGAACCTCCAAAACGGTGTTGTAGCCAACACAGATTTAGGTAACTTTACACTTAATGGAGATATGGATCTCAAAATTGACGGTAATTTTGCTTCAAAACAAATCGATACAATTACCGCAACATCATTCTCTAACCCGAATGACAGCAGTATTAATATTACAAACGTTAATATCCTAACTCCGACAACAGATGAAAAATTCAGTATTTCACCTATCGGAACAATGAGCGACGATACGGTCAAAGCAAGTTTGGCAAGCGCAATTGCATATAATGCAGGCGACCTTGCAATGACTCCTATCTACAAATACCATGTAAATTACGATAAAGATAACGCAATGCTCCACTTTACCCGCTTTGGCGGCGGTGGCGGCGGAAGCGACAGTTTCAACCCGTCAGTTTTAGCTTCCCCTGTTGCAACTCAGGCAGCGGCTCAGGTTACTATGGAACAAACATTTAACTATTCGTTCTCTAATTCTGATACATTCATGACTTTACCGAATTCCCAAAGATTGGCAATTCGCAACAGAAACAAATACGCTATTGCAGAAAGCGAACTCCCTGAAGGCGCTAATCCATTGTATCAAATTCAGGACACCTCAAATGCATGGTTTAAACCTTATGCAAGCTTTGAAAATGTACCGCTGAAAAACGGTCCAAAAGTAAACGTAATAAGCTACGGTGCATTGGCAGGTTATGACACAGACCTCAAAGAAATGAAACGAGGATGGGCAAGAGCTTGGACAGGATTTGTCGGTTACAACGGGGCAAACTTAAATTATAACGGCGTTACAACAACTCAAAACGGCGGTATCTTAGGCGGTACTTTGACAATGTACAAAGGAAACTTCTTCAACGCAACGACACTTTCTGCCGGAGCAACAGTTGGCGAAAACAGTACAATGTACGGTCATGATACAACAACCTCATTACTTGCAGGCATTGGTAACAAAACAGGCTATAACTTAGAATTTATTGATGGTAAATTCATTGTTCAGCCAAGTTTGTTCTTAGGTTATACATTCGTAAAAACATTTGACTACACAAACGCAGCAGGTGTGAGAATTGATTCAGATCCGTCTCATACAATGCAAATATCTCCGGGATTGAAATTTATCGGCAACCTGAAACACGGATGGCAGCCGTATATCGGAGTAAATATGGTATGGAATGTATTGAATAATTCGCATGTTAAAGCAAACAGCGTAACATTACCGCAAATGAGTGTGAAACCTTATATTCAATACGGTATCGGCTTGCAAAAAACAGTGAAAGATAACTTTGTGGCTTACGGTCAGGCAATGATTCAAAATGGCGGACGTAACGGGATATCTTTAACTGCAGGCTTCCGTTGGGCGATAGGTCGTGATAAAAAACCGGTCGAAAAGGTCCAAAATAATTCATCAGATAAAAAAGTTATGAAATCTGCAACTGAAAATAAAAATCCGAAGATTAAAAACAATAAAACTACAAAAAAGAGTAAAATACAGGAATTTTTTGCAAAGATGAACGGTGAACCAATCGTACAAACAACGATTACACCAACCAAAGCAATAATTTCAAAAATATAAATAGGATATCAGATTGAATAAAAGCTTTAATCTGTGCAAAAATTTATGCCGCAAAAAATATATTTATATGTTTTTATTCTAATATGAGTAATAGTATTTCCTTTCAGTCCAGAATAAATTTTGTAAGTTCCGTAGATAAATATGCTGCTCAAAAACATTTAAATTTAGGTAACCTTATAAAGTTTGATTTAGATGCTCCTTTGTATGTGAAAAGTGATGATTTTCATACCGGCTCAATAAAAACATGCACAGGCGGTGGTTTTACTGATGGGGTTTCGAAATCATTAGGGTTTCACTGGTTGGATGATGTGGAAAATTATATCCACCTCAATAATATGTGCAGTTGTATTTTTAACGTTTTTAAAAATGAGAATATAAATGGTTTAATTGTTGGCGGGAAAAATATTAAAAGCCGAAATTATTCAATGAATATAGTAAATGATGTCGTTGATTTTTTTAAGAAGAAGGTCAAGCATTTGTCAGTTTTTCAAGAACATTTGGATTCTTATGGCGGTACTACATATATGTATAATTTAAAAAATGATACCTGGACATTAAGCACAGGATATGTTGATAAACTCGGCAATTATCGTCCTGCTCAAAATATGGAAGATTTAAAAAAATGTTACAGGCAGATATTAATAGCTGATAATGATACCTTGTGCTTCAGCGGGGTAGAAGTCCCTAAAGAAAGTGTTAAAGCCTTTGTGAAGACTTTACTCCCTGGATAATGCGCTGATACTGGGCATGAGTTTTTAAATACTCTGAAATGTTATTAGTTCTAAAGCAAAAACTTGAAGCAATCAGCGTATTAGATTCATACTAATACTATAAGTTTCAACTGATTCAAATAGACACACAATGGACATGGTTTATTGATCATTAAAAAAGAGAAGGGCTGAAGCCTTCTCTATTAGTGGAGCGGGAGACGAGGCTCGAACTCGCGACATCCTCCTTGGCAAGGAGGCATTCTACCACTGAATTACCCCCGCTTATGTCTATTATCTTACATGCTCAAATTCTTTTGTCAAGCGACTTTCCTTATTTCCTCTTAATCCGTTTTATAATCTCATTTTCCACCTAAAAACTTCCATTATGTAATTCATTATGTTAAGGCAGTTAAAAACTAAAAATGATGAAACTATTAAGACATCTGACACACCGCAGCCGTTAAAACCTACGGAGAAGGCGAAAGTATTGTTGAGTAAGACTGACAGTAAATATATTAATCACGTGTCAAAAAAACTCCTTCCCAGATTAGATTAAATCGTATAGGCGAATAATGCCGAAGGCACTGCCATGCCTGTATATTCAACCACTTAAATGGCTAAAATTAGCTTGTGTATTTAAGAATAGACCTATAACACAATATGTGGCCCTTCTTGTGCTGAATAGTGTACTGGCATGGTATGGAGAAACAAAGTTCATCATAGTTCAAAAATGCTCTATATGAGCCTGTGAGCTGCCTTTGGGTTAATGTTAATTCTCTTTAAGATTGTTCTTAACAGGTACTAATATTAACAATCCAAGTATCATATATACTAACGATGAACCACAAGACCATAATACAAATTTAGAAATAGCGTCATCTAGTGGCATATCATATAACCCAGTACTAGTTGCTATAGCACCAAACAGGTTTATTAAGATTAATAAAAAATCAAATACATATAATGACAGCATTATTTTTAATTGCTTACGATATTTATATGTATTAAGTAATACAATAATTAAATATAAAACAAACACAATAATGATACTAAATATTCCCAGTAGTGAATTCCCTGCTTGAAGCATAGCCCCTATGCTATGTATTAATCTTCCTGCATCACCTTTGAACATTATCAGATATGATATAAATAGTTGAATAAACGCTTTTACAAGAATAGATAGTGTAATTTGTTTCATAGTTTAATCCTTATGTCGTGCCTGTTGTATTAACTTTGTAATAAATATCCCCACAATTACATATATTACTAATAATATTATTAGGAGTTCTTTTATTAACCTAGTTGTAATACTAAAGTCATATCCTACAGGATGTAATGCTGACATTTCCGTTACTATCTTTGCAAATACAATAAGCGTAGTCTGAAAAATTATACCAGAACAAGCTAACAATTTTTGATATATAGTAAAGTCAATACTAGACTTAAATTGTTTTTTCTCTAATGACCACTTATTACCCCTTATGCCAAAGAAAATTGCAAGTCCTAGACTTAACCAACCTCCAATATATGGTATAAAAGCAACAGGTATTTGAACTAATGTAATATATGACTTATTAAACAACCCCCATATCCAACCGAGTAAAAATGCACCCCAGTTAAACTTGTGCTTTAGAATTTCAATATCTTCAAAGTTATTTATTACTTCTTGATTATTCATATTATATAATATCCTTATTTATGGTTTAGCATACATGTAAAATGTTTTCTTATATACTTTAGCCCATTTTATATATTGGTGTAATTTCCAATGAGCTTGAGCTTTAACCTTATACACTATTTGATATTGGTAATGTATATCTTTTGTGCTCATGTTCTTGGTAAATGGATTTTCTAACAGCTTATCAACACTGTCTAATACATTTCTATAATCATGCATTTGATTGTAAACTATAGCCTGTCCCCAATATCCTCTGCTATCATTTCTGCTTATATTACTATATATTTCTAATGCTTTTTGATATTCTCCTGCTGTTAGATATGCACTAGCTAAGTTTAGTCTTGTTTCAATATTATCACCTTTGTTAATAATATCCTGTTGTGCTTGCGTAATATACTTATCTGTAATTTCTAAGTTTATAATATTCTTGTATTGATTATCAATTTCTATATACATTAAAGTAAAGATAATACATATCAAAAGAGCAACCGAAATTATAGTATATCTTAGTATCTTTTTCATAATATTAAGGTATCATATATTTAAGTTATACGCAATATTATTACATAATCTATTAAGCACACTGTCCAAGCCTGTTCAAAAAGTTGTATAAGTTACCCACAGAACAGCCGTAATACATCTTAACTAATTTTAACCCCAACACTTGACAAAATAAGGGTTATAGTAAATAATACTTGTATAGGGGGCAGCCCCCAACAGACTGCAAATATCGTGTTGAGGACTGCACTTAGTACCCTATAAATTGAAGAACTTTAGTGCTACTACGAATAGCGTTGCTACGAATAGTAGCACTATTATTTTGTCAATCATAGTTTTATCACCCCCTTTCCACCGATTTCTTAGTTAAATACGTGTGTGGGCGGGTTGTGAGGTACTCCCTTTAATAGCATTATATTATAAACTGACAGGCATGTAAATAAACACGATAGAAGCTCATTTTAAGCCTTTTGTGAATGCTTGCTTAGTCTATGATACCTAGAACCTAGTATACATGAGTTTAGCTACTGCAGCATAATCATAGTAGATTAGATATAAACCCCATTATGTAATTTTATGTAATTGCATTAAAAGTAAACTAAAATACAAGGGTGTAAACGAATGTAAGAAAACGAAATACATTCGCTGAAAGTATTGCACTTATTAGGGTAGAATGACATTAGTTTACACTAAATTCTAAATAACAATCCCTTTGGCAAGGAGGCATTCTACCACTGAATTACCCCCGCTTATTTAATTTACTTTATCATCATACATGCAAAAAAATTTTTTGCAAGTGTTTTTTTTGTCTTTACCTAAATTCTATTATACTCTGTTTATATGACCCAAAATGAACAAAAATATGTTTTAATCGTTATAAAAGTATAGTGACAAAAGGTGTAAATTTGCATATTCATAAAAAAATAATTCCATTAATCTTTATCTGTGCGTTATTATTCCAATATCCGGCTATTGCAATCGATGAAAGTACATTACCCAAAGTTGAACAAGTCGAAGCACAAACTGTCAAAGTTAAACAAGGTTCGGTTTTATCTCTTAATGATTGTATTGCTATTGCGCTAAATAATAGTCCGGAAATAAAAAGTGCGCAGTACGATTACTGGATTACAAAAACTGATGTCAATATTGCAAAATCACAGTTCTTCCCAACGATTGGTATTGGCGCAGGTTATGATTTTACTGATACAAGGGTTAAAAGTCGTAATTCTGATGTAAATTCATATAATCTTAATGCAAGTTTAAATATGCTCTTGTTTGATTTTGGTAAAACTTATGCTCAGATAAAAATGCAAAAATTCTATCTTATTGCGGATGAATATAATTTCTATAATGCAGTTAGGGAAGTTACTTTTGATGTAAAACAAAAATATTATAAAGTCCTTGCTGCCAGAGCTAATGTTCTAATAAATCAGGCATATGTTGATATAAATGAGCGTAACTATCTTCGTACAAAAGCTTATTTTGATGAAGGGTTGAAATCCAAAATTGATCTTGTTAATTCAGAAGTTACACTCAGCGATTCAAAAATTAAACTCATTGATTCTGAAAATGCCTATGAAAATGCGATTGTTAATTTGAACAATTCAATGTATCTTATGGATGCCCCAAATTACGGCATTGAAGCTACTTTTGGACTAAACTTGTCAGATAAAACCGCTCCCGTTGATTTAGGCAAGTTTGAAAAAGTCACGGAAAAAGAATCAAGTAAAACTCCTGTTGGGGTGCCTGATGCGACTTTAACATCCGAAATTGAAAAGCTTGAATTGCTTACTGACTATAAAATCGATAAATTCCCTTACAGTTTTGAGGAATGCCTGAAAATGGCTAAGAAAAATCGTGCGGATTTAAAAGCATATCGTTCCACTGTTGATGCGATTGATGAGAATCTGCTGTATATAAAAAGAAATTTTTATCCTGCAATAACTGCAAATGCAGGATATGGTTTAAGAGATAATAATGTTTCTTCAGCCACAAATACTTTTAATGTCGGGGTGAATTTGTCAAGCAGTCTGAATATTATGGCTCAAAAAAACAGAGTTGATGCAGGTAAATACCATCTCGATATTGCAAAAATTACATTAAAAAAACTTGAAGACGATATTTATTTTCAGGTTCAAAATGCTTATATAAATGTTATCCAGTTGGCAAAACAGATACCTTTACAGGCTGTTAAAGTTCGCCAGACCCGCGAAAATTATGAGCTTGCAGAGGGTAGATATTATGTCGGATTAAGTGATTATCTTGAATTGCAAAATGCAAAATTAAATTATAATAATGCTCAGCATTCTTATATTAATTCTATATATTTATATAATGTCGCTCTTGCGAATCTTGAAAGTGTAATTTCGTATCCGCAAAGAGTTACAAAAACTTTAGAGGTTAAGAAAAATGGACGTAAAAAGTAATCTTAAAAATTTATTAAAAAATAAAAAAGTTGTTATTTCTGCTGCATTAATTGTAGTTGGATTGTCTTATTTTTTTGTTAATCAGAGTAATAAAGTACAGTATCAGACAAAAGATTTAGAAAGATGTACTATTACTCAGGTTGTTGAAGCATCAGGAACGATTAATCCGGTAAATATAGTCAGTGTTGGTTCCACTGTATCAGGGCTGATGAAAGCAATTTATGTAGATTATAATTCCGAGGTCAAAAAAGGACAATTACTTGCTCAAATTGACCCTGCTACCTTTCAGGCTCAGGTTGATCAAAACAGGGCTCAAATAAATAACGCTCAGGCAAATTTAGCAAAGCTGAATGCTGAAATGGTATATTCTCAAAAAACTTATCAAAGATATAAAAATTTGTATGACAAAAATTTTATTGCAAAAAGTGAACTTGATAAAGCGGAAAGTGAATATTATGCAAAACTTGCATCAATTGGTGCGCAAAAGGCCTCTATTTCTCAGGCTCAGGCAAGTTACAAAACTTCAATGACCAATTTGGGTTATACAAAAATAATTGCTCCTGTGGATGGTACAATAATAAAACGTGCGGTTGATGTAGGACAGCCGGTTGCAGCAAGCTTTCAGGCTCCTGAACTGTTTACAATTGCTCAGGATTTGAAAAAGATGCAGATAGAAGTCAATGTATCAGAAGCTGATATAGGAAAAGTAAAAGAGGGTCAAAAGGCCGAATATACTCTTGATGGATATCCTGATGCAACTTTCCATGGAATAGTTACTCAGGTTCGTCTGAATTCTACAACCACGTCAAATGTCGTTACTTATACTGTAATCGTAAGTGTTGATAACGAAGATTTAAAATTAAAACCGGGAATGACAGCTAATGTCTCAATAATAACAAGCCAGAATAAAGATGTTTTGTGTGTCCCTTCTGTTGCGCTGAAATATACACCTGAAACAACGGGACAAAAATACAAGGAACAGGGTGTGTGGGTTTTAAAAGGAAAACAACCTGTGCGTGTTCCGGTAAAAGATGGCGCAAGTGATGATTCAAATGTTCAAGTAATTTCAAAAGAGTTAAATGTTGGCGATAAAATAATTTTGGGTTCAACAGGTAAAACTTCAAAATCTGTAGGTGCCGGTAAACGCCGCGGCGGTCCTCCGGGAATGTTTTAAATAGGAGCATTTATAAAGTATGCAAATTATAAGTGGGGGTGTTATGCAAGAAGAACAAATTGATGATTTTGATAATTTTTATTATTATCATATTTTGCCTGTATTGAGACGATATGAAAAAATAAGGCAAAGAGATTTTTACATGTTTTTATTTGTTGTATTTTTTATAGTGTTTTCTATTATATTTTCCTTTTGTTATTTTATAAAATTTGGAGCTTCGTTCGCCGAAAACATCCTACAACTTGAAATTTTGTTCGGTACGATACTTTTTATTTATGTAGTAGATTATTATCATAATAAATTTAAATCAGGAGTAAAGGCAAGGTGTTCAGAAAAAATAAAAAAATGTTTTAACAGTTTGGAGTGGGGAGCTACTCCTATTGATGAAAGTATTCTTAAACAAAGCGAACTTTTCGGAGAATATAGTGCAATATCCTTTGACGACTGCTTTAAAGGTAAATATAAGGGTGTCGATTTTTTAATTAGTGAAACTTATATGAAATATGAAATGAGCAAAAAATATGGTAATAAATATAGTATTTTTAATGGTGTTATAGTATCTTTTTGCTCAAATAAAAAAATAAATGCTAAAACAATTGTTATTTCAAAAGGAGATCCTCACATCAGAAATTGTAATGTACAGATAGAATATTTTAAATATTTCTTTCTTATTGTTAGTGTTGTAATTGCAATTATATTTCCAATGCTCATTATAGTCCCTATACTTGTTACTGCATTTTTAGTTTGTTATGAAATAAATAATTATATTAAAAATAAAAAATTGCAAAATGTAACACTTGAGGATTTGAATTTTGATAAACGCTTTAGTGTGTATTCAAGTAATCAAATTGAAGCCAGATATCTTATAACTCCTTCATTTATGGAGCGTTTAAATAATTTGAGAACGTCATTCGGAACTAAAAAAATTAAATGTGCATTTTTTGATGATAGAATAGTTTTTGCTATCTCGACTAATAAAGATTTATTTGAGTTGGGTGATTTTCACAGATCACTTATTAATAAAAAGAAAGTAAAAGAATTTTATGATGAAATTATGGCAATATATAATATGATTGATTATTTCAAACTATCTGAAAAGACAGGACTGTAAGATGAATTTAATAGAAGTAAGACATGCAATAAAAACATATTCAACCGGAGAAGAATCTTTCAATGCTTTAGATGATGTATCGTTAAGCGTAAAGCAGGGTGAATTCGTTGCGATAATGGGTACCTCAGGCTCAGGTAAATCAACCTTTATGAATATGCTTGGTACTCTTGATAAACCAAGCTCGGGCGAATATTACCTTGACGGACAGGACATGTTACATCTTGACTCCGATAGTCTTGCGATGATGCGTTGCGAAAAAATGGGTTTTGTTTTTCAAGGGTTCAACCTTATTTCAAGAACTTCTGCATTGGATAATGTGTGCTTGCCAATGATTTATAAAGGAATTCCTGAAAAAGAGAGAATAGAGCGAGGAAGAAAAGCACTTGAAATTGTTGGTCTGAAAAATCGTGAAGACCACATGCCTAACCAGATGTCAGGTGGTCAGCAGCAAAGAGTTGCGATAGCAAGAGCGTTAGTTAATGATGCTCCTTTAATTCTTGCAGACGAACCGACAGGGAACTTGGATACTAAAACAAGTATAGAGGTTATGGAATTTTTTGTGTCGCTAAACGAAAGATTAGGCAAAACAATTGTTTTGGTTACACACGAACCTGATATTGCAGAATACACTCAAAGAGTAGTAAAGTTCAAAGATGGTAAAATCGTACTTGATTTGCCCAAAACGGAATGGCTAAAACAAAGAACGAGGGAAACATAGGTGGAAGAAAAGTTTATTGACGATGTTATAAAAAAAATTAGCACCTTTGAAATGCAAAGAAAAAAAATTCTGGCAATATTAATTCTGCGTGAAATGTTTGTTTTCGTGGTTCTGTTTTTTTTGATTAAGTGTTTTATAATTTGTATAAATGACACAGATGCTTCGGTTTGGTTTCTTGCTATGATTTTGGGCATTATATATTATTCTTTTTATGATATAACGCACACAAATAAGCTTTTTAAAAAGGATATCAAATCAAAGGTTTTTTATATCTTAAAGAAATCTTTGAATTTAGATTATGTAAGAAAATCATCAATTTCAAAAAGTCAATTAACGAACAGTAATTTGTTTCCGTATTTTGAAGATGTAAATGCGGATGACTGCTTTGGGGGATGTTATAATTCTGTTGATTACAGTCTTTTGGAAACAAAACTTACGGCAAAATCCCCCAAAGGATATGATATAACAACATTTAAAGGTTTGATTATATTGTATGAGTTTAATAAAAAAATACTGAAAGACACAATTATTGCAAGAAAAAGAGATGGTAGTATCAGACAGAATATTCATGGGTTAAATGTGAAAAGAATCTTTGTACTTTTAAGTATAATTATGTCATCAGTTGTTATTTTGGCTTTTCTTGGAACCGGAGGTATTAAATCTCTTGATGATTTATATTTCGCGGCTACACTTATAATTGTGCCGCTTGCCTTTGTTTTTCTCATACTTGGTGTTCCATTTTTAATTTTACATTTTATTCAACAGCGTAAACAAAAAATGGCTAAAACGGAAATGGAAGATATTGTATTTAACAAAGATTATATTATACATACAAAGGATCCTGTTGAAGCAAGATATCTGATTACAACCACGTTTATGGAAAGATTTTTAAAATTACAAAAAATGTTCAAAACAAAAAATATTAAATGCTCTTTTTTTGACAGGGATAAATTAATGTTTGCTATTCCGACAAGAAAAGATTTGTTTGAAGTATGCAGTTTATTTTCATCGCTTAAAAATAAAAAGTATATTGAAAAGTTTTATAATGATATTGAATATATTAAAAAGATCATTAATGTATTTAAATTAAATGAGAGGACGGGATTGTAATTTATGCTTGATTTTAAATCAATATTAAAAATGGCGACAACTTCGCTTAAGATAAATAAAATGCGTTCTATGCTTACAAGTTTGGGTATAATTATCGGTGTAAGTGCAGTTATCGTAATGCTCGCAGTTGGTTCAGGTGCAAGTAAAAAAATAGCATCAGATATGGAATCAATGGGAAGTAACCTGCTTATGATACGTTCTGCTTCAGCAAAATCAGGCGGTGTAAGAATGGGCGCTGGTTCAAAGCCTACTTTGACTATGAAAGATGCTCAGGCAATAGAGGATAAGGCAAGAGGAGTTCTTGCGGTTGCCCCATACAGTGCAGAGGGCAAGCAGGTCACCTATGGCAACCAAAACTGGTCAACATCAATTGCCGGAACAACTATGGCATATTTTATGATTCGAAATTATGAAATCGAATCAGGGCGTGGTTTTTTACCTGATGATTCTAAAAACGGTACAAAAGTTGCCATAATTGGTCAGACTGTTTCATCAGAACTTTTTGGAGATGTTGATCCGATTGGTAAAACAATAAGAATAGGTAATATTCCGTTTAATGTCATTGGTCTTTTAAAAAGTAAAGGTTCAAGCGGTATGGGACAGGATCAGGATGATTTAGTTTTTATCCCTATTACAACCGCTCAGAGAAAAGTGTTTGGAACGGATTTCCCCGGCACAGTCAATATGATTAGTGTAAAAGCTCAAAATGATGAAGTTATAAAATTAGCCCAGCAGGATATTGAAGAAATTTTAAAATCACGCCATCATATCGGAGCAAAGCAGGATAATGATTTTGAGATAAGAAACCTCGCAGAAATGCAGGAAACCATAAAATCTGCAACTCAGACAATGTCATTATTATTAGGCGCAATTGCAGGGGTTTCATTGATAGTTGGCGGTATCGGTATAATGAACATAATGCTTGTATCTGTCACTGAAAGAACTAAAGAAATTGGCATTCGTATGGCAATCGGGGCAAAAGCTTCAGATATAAGGTTTCAGTTTTTAATTGAATCGTTTTTATTGTCAATTTCCGGCGGACTTGTCGGTGTGCTTGCGGGTATTATCGGGGCGCATCTTATGCATAATCTTGCGGGGATGAATATTGCTATCACGTTTTCTTCAATTATATTGTCTCTGGGATTTTCGGCGGCAATAGGTGTCGGATTTGGTTATTATCCGGCGTATAAAGCTTCTTTATTAAATCCGATTGACGCATTGAGATATGAGTAATAACCCTTGGCAAAACTCTGAAAAAAAATAAATAATAAAATAATAAGGATAGCGAAAAAGAGAGGATAATTAAACATGCCAAAAGCCAATAATAGCAGTGTTTCAGCGATTCCAATGTTGGTCATTCTGAGCGCAGCGAAGAATCTCCAAAATTATCAAATTTCACTTGCCATCCTGAACCATTAAACAATCATCCTGAACCACTAACACTTGAAAATTTAACCAAAAATTTTGTCATTCTGAACTTGTTTCAGAATCTTAAAATTTTTGGTTTGT
>ERZ842401.1826-NODE-1826-length-29347-cov-33.843370_pt1 | contig 29347 bp, 23 predicted proteins | sample MGYA00521270_ERZ842401 | MGnify/ENA primary metagenome ERZ842401 (study PRJEB31892, sample SAMEA3878208) | bioreactor metagenome | biome: Moose rumen | place: Sweden | collected 2011-10 | study: EMG produced TPA metagenomics assembly of the PRJEB12797 data set... | reverse complement strand
GAACGCGGTTAGTTTCAGGTTGCACGTTCCAGGTTTCAGGTTTTGCCGAAGCACCTTCATTGCGGTCTTGAACCGCAATCTCCTGCTGCTGAGCCGGTTCCTGAGCTTGTCGAAGGGGTCGAAGCATTTCTGTGTTATCTGTGCTATCTGTGTGACCCTGAACCTTGCGCTCGGCTTTGCCGCTTGGCTCGTCCAAGAACCTTGAACCTTGAACTTTAATCCCGTTAGGGCAAATCACCACATTCTCCTTCGGGACTACCTTCTCAATATCCGGGTACAGATACCATGACAGCAGTATCACCTTGGCATTCCTGTAGCAGAGCGGCAGCAGCCAACGGTACGGCCACCTGTCCACATCGTTCGCCATGCCCTTGTTATGCTGGTGAATCACTATCTTCCTGCAGAACAGCTTCGCCATCAGCACAAACGGAGCATCCTTCAGAAACCCGCTTCCGTGGCACGTGATAGCTAAGTAGCACAAGTCATAGCGATGCGTCAGCAGCAGCCAGAACTCCTTACATAAGGCCCCTATCAGTCGGAATGGCTTGGCAAGCGTTTTCTTCCCAATCTCATCCATCCGTCGCGACGTGGACAGGTTCACCCAGTCGCCATCGAAGGCATCATTGATAACCTTGCTGTCCTTTATCTGCTGGCTCACCACCGCACTGCCGTGCACGGGTGGCGGCAGACTTCCGACAAAAAGTATTCTTGGTTTTTTATTCTTGTAATTCATAGAAGCGTGGGATGTGAGTTATGACACCCTACGCCTCTATCATACGCTCATGGTTAAGGCAGGTAGTCCTCTTTCAGTTGGGTTGAAGAAATCCCTTCTGTCCGGGGCATCACCACCACCTCCTTCCCATGCTCTCTGGCCCACTGCATGGCACGCTGGAATCCATCGTGCTTCTGGTCGGGGCCTACGGCAAGGATGTCGAAATCTATGTTCTGTATGTCCTTATCTACATCTTTATAAACTACTACATTGTCGATGTAGCGTATCGCTTTCAGCATGAAGATTTTCTCTTCAAGCGAATACACTATGCGGCTCTCAGGCTTGTATTTGAGGATGTAGCCGTTGTCCTGTACAGCAACCGTAACGTACCCCCCCCATTTGTAACTTGCACATAATCAGCAAGTTTCTTAAACAGGGCCACATGTCCGAGGTGCAGCATGTCGAACACTCCGAACGTCAGTATTGTTTTCTTCTTTTCCATTTTGATGGTTTTCAGATAATGAATATCCTCGTGCAGGCGTACACCTTTCCGCTCGCACTTGGCTAAAAATTTATATAAGTCTTTCTCGTGATGTTTCTTCAGCAGCTTAAATCTCAGCCTGTATGGCAGCAGTTCTTTCAGGTCGTTCTTGATTTTCGCCTTCCATATCTCGGCCTTGCTCATCTCGAAATTGGCATACTTCACCGGTGTCCGCCAGTCGCCATAGAGGAACTCCAGACACTCTACGTACTGTCTGGGCACACTGATGGTCAAGCCCCGGAAGTCATAGTCCATCAGGTCGGTCAGATGTTTCTCAAACATAAACAGGTCGCCATATCCCGTGCGCAATTCTGGTGAGATGCTGTCCATGATATAGAAGTCGATATATTCGCCCTTGCGCATCACCGAATAGAGATGGCCGCACCGTGCCTCACGCACCAGTTCCAGCCCTTCGTCCTTCATCGTCCACAGCGCATTAAGCAGTTTGTCCTTGTCCTCACTCAGGATGAAAAGGTCAATGTCCTCGTCCCACTCGATGAAGTTATTCTCACGGATGATGCCCAAGAGCGTACCGAATGCCGGACTCACCCTGATGTCCGCCTCGCGCAACACCCGTATCACAGCCTTCAGGTTCTCGAAGGCGATGTCGCGGTCTAACTGCTTGATGCCCAGATAGATGTTCACGGGCTTATAATGCAGTCTCCCTCTTGGGGTCTTGATACTTGCCATTATGATTTACGTTTAATATTTTTTTTCAACATTTTCCATTCATTTGATTGCGACAGCCTATTGTAAACGGCTTTCGACACCAGAACTTTCCCTCCCTCCGTTACGTCAGCTTGAATGACTACATCATCTGCACTCACATCAAAATTACCTCCTTCAAATTTAGGGGCAACACCGCCAGCGGAAATCAGATAATTTGTACCCTTCACACAGCCATTCCCTTGCTGTTCATTCCCCCAGAACAAGTAAGTTCCGTCCATGATGTTATCCCTGATGACATTGTTGACATTGGTCTTCAGCACCTTGGATTTCGGATTTTTCTCACTCTCTATAGAGGCATCCCGACGAGATGCGATGCAACGTCCGTTATCAATATGCGTTATGATATTCCCGTATATTTCAAACCCGTATGCTCCGTCATCACAGAAGATTCCGTGATTTCCATACGCACCACTATAGTTATCAATCGTATTGTACCTGATAACAGAATGGTCATTTTGAGTTGACAGATATATCGCACCTCCATCCATCAGACCATATTGCGTAATATAAGTCTTGTATGCTGGCGTAAAGGAGAGCACATTTTGCTCTGCCACCCCGGAAATATCATTCTTCTTGTCATTGGAATATCCGAATCCCAGTGCAATGGCCCCATAACCGAAGTCCTGAAATGCATTATAAGCCACGTAATAGTTAGTACCGGCACACGAGACACAGAAACTGTTGGACCACCCCAGCCCCATGTTTGAGAAAATGCAGTTCACAACCCTTGTGTCAGCCGAATTATGGCTGGCAATTACGCCATACTCATAACAATTTTCAAAACGGCACTTTTCTACTGTTACTTTATTCACGTTGCCCACGGAAATCACGCGGCTGCTCCTCATTCCCACGAACTCACACCGCGTGATATTAACCTGACAGCAAGGCGACAGGCAGGCGATGACAGGTTTTTCACCGTCACGAGCATTACCACAGAACCGTAAGCCATCCACCACCACACTCTTCAATTCAGTGCCATAGCCCAACACCAGAAACCGCGTCGCCATACATTCATAGAATGACTCCTTCGCATCTTTGCTCCCAAACACCCGATACCGTGGGAGTTTCTTTCCAAACTGGTAGTCGTTATTTACGTTCCATCCTCCACCATAGCCCTTCTTCAGGTTTGTCGCAGTAAAATAGACATAGCCCCTTTCCATCTTTACAATAGGATAAATACCGCTCAGATACCATTGCGTCAGCTGTATATACATCCCGTCACCGGCCTTGCCATTACCATAACGGTCACTCCTTAAGCGGCATATTTTCTCGTTCTCTGAAACTATTTCAACAAGACCGTCTGCCACCAAGGCATCATCCCACAATTCCATGTTTTCACCTGAGAGTGTCACGAAACCGTGACTTGGCATACAGTCATCTACAGCACCAGCAGGATGTTGCTTCCCTTTGGCAATGAGCGTAGCCCCCTGTCCTTCAATCTTGATTGAAGCATTCGGGTATCTCTTCCCTGACAAATCAATGTGGTTGTCATCATAGAAATAGATGCCGGGAGCCAGACTAACCTTTATCTCGCACTCACCTTGCGACAGTTGCCGCATAATGGTAGTTCCCAGATTGTCAAAATCATCCTGACTCGTCACCTTGACATGGTTATTAGTGAAACAAGGAGCTGCGCTTACCATCAACAACGCAGCACTTAAGATGGCATTGAACATCACGAACCCGTTATTTTCTCAGTTTTTTCTTGATGACATACACAATCCTGTCCAGCCCCAAGCCCTTCCATCCCAGCGAAAGATCTATACTTTTCAAATAATATTTCAAAGCCTGTCCCATATCCCCTTTGCGGTATGCTCTCATATAGTCAATAAAGGCCTTGTCCTTCTTATCCAACTGGCGTCCATGCCTGGCAAGATAATCCATAAAGAAATCATAGCCTCCAAGAGTGTCTTCCATGTGCTCATCGTGACTCATTTTAGAGCTGATACCGATTTCCGCATAGTAGATATTTCCCAACTCGGGCAAATAGTAGTTGTGTTCGGCAAATAGTTGCAGTTGACAGTCCTGCGCCAGCTCCACCCTGAAGGATCGTCCGTCACTGACATCCTCAAACCTGTCCAACACCTTCTTGCTGTAACAGGCACTTCGTCCGCTCACGAGTTTGCGTACTTTCAATTTCATCGCATTCGTGTCAGTGACAAGACTATTGCGGAACAACGTTTTGCTACCATCAGCCCCTATTTGCATATAATCACCGTATATGCAGAACAACTCGTTCTTCCAGTCTATCTTCTTCTTTTCTATGAAGTCCAGCACTTTCTTGAAATAGCCAGGTATGGCAGCATCATCGCCTGACACATCGTGAATGATGTCACCCGTCAGTCGATGCCACACAGCCTCGGTGTTCTTGAAAATTCCAAGGTTATGCTCATTTCTCACAGGCTTTACCAGCCCCGGATATTTCCGTTCATACTCTTGCAGAATCTCGAACGTTCTGTCGGTGGAGCAGTCGTCATTGATACAAATCTCGTAGATATAATCCCGCTGTTCAATCAGCGAATCCATCGCCCTGCGAATCACATCTTCCTGATTGTACGAGATAACATAAACTGATATTCGCGGTTTGTCCATCTTCTCTTAAATATTATTTAAATGTTCCACATACTCTTTAGCCATTTCATAGTCCGTCATCCGACGAGCCGTTTCCAACCCCTTATCACTAATGGCCTTTCTTTCCTCTGGAGTCAAGGCATTGATACCCCGGATAACCTGTGCCAATTCATCGGCATTACCGGCTTCACAGAGGAAGCCGTTCACGCCATCCACAATCACACCGTCAAAACCCTCGCCACGGGAGGCTATGGCAATACATCCACGAGCCATGGCCTCCAGATACACCAGCCCGTAGGCCTCACGACGGCTCACCATGATAAAACACTCCGCTTCGTCAAGATAGTCGGTCACTCTGTCGCGGGGAACTTTTCCCACCAGTTGCACCTTCTCTGACATCTGATGGTCTGCTATGTATTTCTCCAGTTTGTCACGCTCTTTGCCTTCTCCCACATATTTTATGCTATAATCATCCACAGCCTGTGGAATGGCCTCCAGTAATGTGATGGGATATTTCCTCTCCATCAAATCCCCGATATAAAGGAAGCGGGACAGCGGTTTCTGGAAACTGTGTTTGTTTGCTTCCACCAGGTATTTTGACGGAATGCCAGACAAGCACAGGAACGGTTTTTTCACCTTTTTGAATTTTTCCTCAAAAGCCTTCCGGATAGGTTTCGCACGGAAGCCCCACGAGTCATAGCTGTCAATCAGCTCTTCCCAATTGGCATAACGCTCCTTGTATTTCTCGTTTGCGCCATGAGCCACCATGCAGGTCTTGGCCTTGTATGGCTTGTTGATTTCCGGGATGAGCTCAATGGCTGTCATGTGGCCTACGATGACATCCGGCACAAACGACTCTTTCTTCAGGATGCCGTGGACTTCCTCAACAAACTTCACTACAGATTTTTCTGGGTATCTCCCGCGAGGAATAAAATTATAGATAGGAACACGATACACGGGCACATCGTCCATCGTGTAGTGTTCCGTCTTCTTGATTTTCCTTGCATAGTAATTCCCGCCTCCTATGATGTTGTTCAGCTGTTTTCCAAACAGTTTCACTATCAGATGCCAGGCCTGGCAATGAACAGGCTGGGCATGAATCACCATTACGTTATATCCCATTTTCACCCATTCACGGGTAAAGAAGTGGCAAACGTAAGTACAATTGTTCTCTTTAGTCGGCAACGGATACAGAGGCGTCACCATTAGGATATTCTTCATAAATAGTAATTTATTTCAGTTTATTATTCTTTGTCTTTCTCCCTGCACCGCTCCCGTCATCTTGCGTGATGCTCCTACGGCAAAAACGGCACTGAATAGTTCAATACTTTCCGGAAGGTCGCTACTCACCATAACCCTGACAAACAATGTAAGCAATACCAAGAAGAAGAACATTCCCGAACGTGTCACATAAAGCAACTTTATATGTTTGGTAGAGAGAACATAAATGACAACCACCAGCATTCCTATCGTACCTAAAAGCCCTGTTTCGCACAACATTTCCAATACAAAGTTGTGCGGCCAGGCATCACCTGTGATAGCATGAAAGCCTCCTATTCCAGAGCCCATTAGAGGATTGTTGTTGAAAATGTTTATTGCCTGGATATAGAGCATTTGCCGTCCGTTATCACCCTCCAAAAGGGTATCGCTCACCACAGAACTACCTACATTGGAAAGGATAAAAAACACAATGATACCGGCCAATGCTATACCAACAACTGAACCGAGTACCCGTCCCATCGAAAATTCCTTGCCTATATTAGAAGATCGAAATACTGCATATCGCAGCACAATGATAACAACTACGGCAAGAATGGCTTGACGACATCCTGACATCAAAACCATTTGCGAAGCACATATCGTATAAAACAGAGCAGAGCCCTTTGACAGCTTTGTCTGCGATAACATAATAGCAACGGCAAAAGCAATGAGCATTCCTATATGCTGGTAGCCCACCAAAGTATGCTCGTGGTCCTGCGCATAATAATAATCCATTTCCTGATTACGGAACCAGTCGTAATCAAATAACGCACCGGGACTCATATGGTAGAAGGCTATCACAAATGCATACATACTGAGGGCCGCCACCAACAATAAACGTGTCAACGCTTCTGCGTCCATCTTGGTGGAGCGGTCAAGCGCGAAGTAGCCTATTATCATTAGCAAGCCATTTGTACACATCTTTATATACTTCTCTTGCGCAAAGGAATCTCGCGGCCCAACAAAAAAGAATATTCCGAAAAAAGCAAGAACCAACAACATTCCCCAGACAGCCCGCAAATTATGTTTTATCAAGTCAGATATCAAATCCCACATTAACACAAAACCAATTAATTGCAAGACCATGCCGTATATCGGTATTGAAGGATACATGGCGCGTATGCACCCTCCCAACGGACCACCATACATCACAAAGAAAAAACCTACCGTGTGCCTGTTTGATATAAATAACAAAGGCAACAGGGCAATCAACGTCAGGGGAAAACTAGTATATCCCTGCGATATACCCACTATAAGAAGTGGAATAACTATATAATATACTTTTGATAAAAACTTCATTGTAAAGGGATGAATGGTTATAATATTTTACGCTTGGCTTTCAGAAACAGTCAAAAGTATATTTTTCCAAGCCTTTTCCCACTTGGTCAAAGCAAACGCCGTCTGTTGCGATTCGCGTCCTCTATTGGCCAGAAGATTACGTTCTTCTTCATTCTCTATCAAACGTTTTATAGCGGCATATAAGCATGCCTCTTCCGGGGCAATCATCAATCCGTTATATTCGTTGATAATTATATTGGTCATGCCTCCAACATTGGTACAAACAACAGCACACCCTGCCGCCATAGCCTCCAATAGTGACAGCGATGTGCCTTCACTGCCTAATGTCGGCACAACGGCAATATGTTTGTCTGAATGAATAGTTAGCGATTCCTGACTCTGATACCGGATAAACTCAACTTTTGGATTACCTGCCAAATTATCCTTCAGCAGTCTCTCGTCACTGCCGTCTCCCGCTATGGTAATTTTTATATTATCATATTCCCTGATAAGGCGTTTTGCAACCGCCATAAACAATCGGGTTCCTCTTTGTGGCTCAAACCTACGGGCAAAAATAATATTGACACCTTCTTTTACATCTGGTTTCACCACTGGCTTTGTAGGCATTGCACTAAAATTCGGCACATAATAAAGTTTTACCTGAGGGCATGGCACCAATGCCTTATACCAGTTGATGAAGTTACAATCCACACACACCAGATGGTCAATATTCTTGATGCGACGGGCGGTCTGCCAGGCATGGTATTGCTTCTTCAGGTAGAGGTATGAGTATTGTGTCTTTGTAAGTCCCTGCTTGGGTATGTCCCACGATATGCCGTGCTGCACACCAAACACCGGCACCCTGCCGTCGGTCTTAACAGCCATTGACTCACAACCAAAAACCAAGATGTCACCGTTTTCCGGATGAATCAGGGGTTGCACTCTGCCATACAGCATTTTATTTAGACCCCTTACCTTCTCTACAGGCCTGAAAAATCCATACACTTCGAGGTGGTCTGAAATCTTTTTATGGAAATCTTTATTTCCTCGGTGATATATGACACTATGATACCCCAAATCATAGAGCACTTCGACCAGGTTTGTCAAGTACGTCTGTATTCCACCTATCGACATGCCCTCGCCATCTGGCATCAAATAATTACGATAAATAATGTGAGCTGTCTTCATAAATATCTTTTAATCTGAATCAATTGTTTTTAACTTTCACATATTTCAGTCTGCGTGATAACAATTCCCTGACTCTCTCCTCCATGGCCACCAATACCCAGGTAAAGAATGCGATGTAAAACAGGGCAATCAGTATGTTGACTGCAAGATAGCCTGTTACGTTAAGCATTCCAAACGGAAGCATTATGATTACATGATGGACGATATATATCTGAAATGAGTATCTGTCGAGAAAGCGAATGCTCTTGGGAACTATTTCCAAATTAGCCTTATTCGCTATCAATAACCCTAAGAGGAAAATAACAACCGCTCCCGTGATATGTAATGCCAAGCTGTACGCACTGCTCATGTTCATCAGTGCAACCCATTCAAATTGTGGCAAACGCCAAACAAGAACAACTGTCATCAATATACCGACGGACCACTTTCCCGGTTCGCTTGACGATGCAAGGTAATACCCGATGGCATAGAGGAAGAACCATGATGCCCTGGGACCGAGGCCGGGAAAACGAAGCAGTATCACTGCCATCACCACTATGGCCACCCATATCAGATACCTTCCATACTGCCTTGTCCACTGCAAAAGGGGTGTTATGGCATAACAAAGCACGATGGCCGTCATAAACCACAGATGGCCAAGGCCTTTTACCCCCCCCCACTACTCCCTGAATATCAAATAGATACGCAATAACATTCTTGACAGACATCAATCCTGCAACAAGATAGGCAGGGATGATGGCGACAATAAACAAGAGGTATGGGATGTAAATCCTTACCACCCGCTTGCCGAACCACTCCCGCCAGTTGTCTATGTGCTTATGACCATACAAGTACCCGGATATCAGCAGGAACACCTGCACCCCTACATTAAACACCCAAGCCCAGTGGCTGCCCAGTGCCTGCATGAAGTGGCACGCCACGATGCTCATCATCGCCGCCACCCGCAGGTAGCTGATGGCCGTACTCTCTTGTTGGGAAATAGTCTTTGTCATTAGCGTTTCAAATGTATTTTCGACTTATTCTGTTTAATCATCTCCAGGATATACATCATGCTTTCTTCCTTAAAGGCATAACTCAGACCAGCATACACAGTTGCGCCCAGTACCAGCTGAATGATAAGTATCAGGATATTGGGTATATTCAGCAGCTGCACCCAATATACCGCCACCCCCATTGCCAAGGCTATAAGCAGTGTGGGCACGGCATCCTTCACCTGCTCCGCCACCCCATAATCAAGCAGTTTTTTGTTCGGAGCGAGGTTAATGAACACGCAAATCAGGTTGAAAAGCACGCAGCCCCAAGCGACAGCATAGACACTGATAAAGGCCGTGACGCAAAGAATAACAATATCCACAACCTTCTTGACTATCTCGAGCTTTAGCGTTATATCACTATATCCCAATGCCTTTATTGCCTCCCAGTTGGAAATCGTAATCGGTCGGAAGAAATTAGCTATACATAGTATTTGTACGAATGGCACTACCGGCAGCCATTTCTCGGTCAAAAGAAAAACCACCAGAGGTTTTGCCGCCACAATCATTCCCACCATCAACGGATAAATCACAAAGCAACTAAGCTTCGTACTCCTTCTCATCATGGCTTTCACATGCTTTCTGTCATCCTGCTCCTCTGAAAAGGTGGGGAGAAGTATTGTTTGTATAGATGTGAAGATGTTTTGCATGACGAGTCCCGGCAGCTGGTCACCTTTTTCATAGTAAGCCAACGACGCAGGAGTATAAAACTTACCAATCACCAACTTTCTGATGTTAACAAACAGGGAAGTAATAAAATTAGCTCCGAATATCTTCCATCCATAGTTGAACAATCCTGCGAACCGCTCCTTTGAGAATACAAGCACAGGCCTCCAACGGACGGTAAACCACATAATAATGGTCGTAAACAACTGACTGCTGATGTTCTGCCCCACCAAAGCCCACACTCCGTAACCATGATAGGCCATGAATATGCCAATGGCTCCAGACAACACGACAGCACCCAGACTACTGTAAAACAGCCGCTGGAAGAGCATGTGTTTTGACACGTATGCTCGCTGAATGGAGTTAACGGCATATAGTGGCAGCGAAAGGCTTAATACCCTCACTACAGGCACAAGCTCCGGCTGCTCGTAGAAATGGGCGATAACGGGGGCACAAAAAAACATAATGGCATACAGTACCACCGACAAGCCCAGACTGAAGAAGAAGATAGTGGAAAAATCGTTGTTATCCGCATTCTTCTTCTGTATCAGTGCTGTATTGAGACCGCCGTCTATAATAACATCGCACAGCTGGATGAAAATGGCAATCAGTGCGATGATACCATACTCTGATGGCAATAATAGGCGTGCCAATACAATCGTTACCACGAATTGTATCAGCTGAGCACTCAAACGCTCAAACCATTTCCAAAGAAATGATTTTATTACGGTTCCTCTTGTAAATGACATAGATTCTTAGTCTTTCCAATAAGCGGTGAAGCCATGATGGCAAACTTGTTCTTCTTCTGGTGGAAGCTGCATATAATCACCAAATACAGACCTCAGGTATTCATCGTATGCGACCAGATTCCTTACCGTTATATTTTCAAATGGCATATCACAATAAGATTCGAAAATTTTCTTTTTACATGGCTTATTATGAGCATAAGGGAATACTATTTTTTCAACAAATTCAGCGTCCTTATAAGGAGTCTGCATAGCCAATGCATGTAGCTGTTTTTGATATGAAGCGTGACTCCTAAATATAGTGCGAACTTTCCATAATAACAACGCAATAAGATGACGGTAAGAATTAATTTTTACTTTGCTCAGTATTAGTTTCTTATAATAGCATAGATGTCTTATTTTAGTTGCTTTTTTCCTCATTGCCTCAAATTCTTGCATATCGGATGGAACTCCATCATAGGGGAAAACATCAATCTTCACTCCTATCTCATCATGCCTATGGCTATTTGCCCCTTCAAATAGAATGGTTCTATTATCGCAGACATTTGCGTAAGGCGCATAATACTCCCAGTCAATTTCTGGAGCATAAACATTTAAATTGGGATAACTACCAGGAAATGATAATAGGAATTTATCATAGTTAGGGCGTGTCATTCCAATGTCAATATCATCATCCCAAGGTATATATCCACCATGACGAACTGCACCAATACCAGTTCCACCTACCAAAAAGTATTCTATTCCATTCTTTCGACAGAAAGAATCTACATCTCGTAGAATATCGAGTTGTAGCTGCAACAGTTCTTTATCTTTGATTTCTTTCATAAAAGTCTACCCTATTATCTTTAAGAACTGTTCAGCACACCACAGCTGCCATTTCTGATTTCCTGTGAGATCTTGCATTGGTATATCTTCTCGGAATTGCCCCCCCCTCTTTGGCCCACTCCAATTCTTGAAAATCGTATCAACTGGACGTGGCATTGGAATCTTGAAAGGAATTTCCAACTCTGGATATTTGATGGTGTAAAGTCCACGGACAAGATATTTTGGTTCTCCATTACGTACTCGACTCATCTCCAACGGGTCCGCCATTACCAACTTTGCATAAGGGTCATAATAAGGCATCCAAGCAGCACCGAACGCGTTCAAATAGGAACTGCTGCTCTCGATAGAGAAAACCTCGTCCATAAACTTGTAAACGTCAATGCCATTCTCTCCACGACGATACTTCTCAAACAATTCTGACTGGTCAATGGGATTCTTCAACACCAACTTAGGGTCAAGGAATGTATAGCGCTTTACAAATGCATCATAAGTCCATTCCGGGGTAATGAGCTTATCCATACCACCAAAGATAAGGTCTGCACTCTCGCCCACAACCATCAGTTGAACACCATCCTTCTTAGCCATCTCTGCAGCCTTGTAGATCTGAGGCTCAATAGAGTGCACTGGCGCAAACTTGTAGCGCATTACAATAGGGGTATACTTCTCATAATCCTCCATCGTTATGTCGATGAGATGATGGTTCAACTGTGATTTTTTGCAGTATGTTTTTGCCCGTTCCACATCAGCATCGAAAACACCAGAAATAGAATTAAAAGTGTATGCATGACTACCGGGTTTCAGATAGGCTGCAAGATTGGCACTATCCATACCTCCAGAAAGAAGAATACCAATGTTATCGTACTTCTGATACAGCTCATCAATTTGTTTCTGTATCTCACGGTCAATATCTTCTGATGTCCTTACTGGAATACGGTCTTTCTCCTCAACCGGACGAAAATTCTTGTGCTGAAAACCTTCTGCGAAGTCAACACCATCTTTCCATATATAGCGGAACGCCATATAGGAACTTAAGCAAAAATCTTTGTTTATCATATCTTTCAAATTTATTTAACGTTGTTATTGGGTTCTGCATTCAAGTGATTCTCTTCTGACCGTCCAACCTCTTTTCCATCAGCCCATCCTCGCGTGTGTTTTAGGGCCTCAGTTATCTTGGTAGAAGAAATGCCCTTAGTGTAAGGGAAATAGATAATCTTGATTCCTTCTTTGGCAAATTCCTCTTCATACTTCTTCCACTTATCTGATCCGTACCAATCATCACCTACGAAAAGTACTGAGGCTCCCAGTTTCTTGCAGGCTGCCAATTTATCCATATCGTACTGAGGCACTACGGCATCTACGTATTTGATGCTACGCACAATTTCAGCACGATCAGAATAGGGTATCATTGACCGTTTCCCTTTATAGAGAACAAGCTCATCAACAGTGACGCCAACGATTAATTTATCACAAAGACCTTTTGCATTTTTAAGCAAAGTCAAATGACCTATATGAAAGAGGTCATAAACTCCAGTTGTGTAACCTATTGTCATAACGTTTAGTGATTAAGCTGCAATACTCAATGCATAGCCCGTATCACAAAAGTTATGGCAAGGGAATACTACGAGCTTTTTACCCCCCCCAGATTTGTCAAAATATCCATCATCATTGCTTCATATTGCTGTTGCATCAAAGCAGATGCTTCTTTACATTTTTCCATATCAAATGATTTTAATTTGTTTATAATCGTTTTTTCTGACACAAACCGCAGTAGGGGCTGCGGTACAAGATTCTTTTGTAGTCCAAACCTACTAAGCAAGTCATATTCCTTACTGGTTTTAATAAGCTGAATCCTCCCGTGTAAAAAACTCCTTCCATGAATGTTGAAAGAAAAGAAAGGTACATTATTGTGTAAAGCTACAATAACAGGATGCATATTGTTACCGATGTAGCCAGTTGAATACTTAATAAGTGCATACCAATCAAGGGGATCAAGAGGAAGTTCTATGTCTATATCGAAGTTGGAATTCCGCCCTCCTTGTGGCATAAGTGTACTGACACACTTCACTCCAATTTTTTGTGCTTCTTGCATTAATGCATCCGCCCACTTTTGGTTAGGCCAACCCGCATGATAGAATGAAACTATATAATATTTACCTTCTATTCCATATTTTGTCCTTATATCTCCTTCTGAAGGAACAAATTTCACATTATTATTGAAACCGAATACTGGATCAGGGGTTAACGACACATCAAATCGCGACGGTAAAAGATTATGTACGAAATGTTCCGTGAAGGAATCCCTAACAGAAATATAATTAAATTCATTTAATAATATTTTCATCCTATCAAGGACAAGACCATCTCGAATCTTCATTGATGAGGAACCTCCTGTAGAAGCAGACATAAGAACCCGTCTATAGCCTTTTCTTTTTTCAAGAAAAGGAAGCCAAAATGGATTGGGAAACTCATAATCCTGTGATTTTTTCACCCTAACTAAACCACGTCGTGTCAAACGGTATGGGAACCTTTTCGCATCGTAGGTTAGAACACAATCACTCCCCACAATGATTTTTTTGATATTATTTGATTCGAGGAATTTAATAAAATCACTATCATTCTCCAAAGGTTCACTCATTTCAAATCCAAAGTTCTTCAGAAATGAAGCATGCAACTCATCCTGTTGACTTGCGTTCTCTGGCAAGTAAGCACCCCATTGGAGAAAAACTGGCTCATAACCATGGCTTTTGATATAACAGGCCGTAGATAAAGCCTGTAAGTTTGCGCCATAGTTATGCGCTACACTGTGAGTTAAAACTGCTATTTTTTCCATTCAATTGTTATATTTTATTTAACCATGAATAATTCTATCGTATTTAACCTAGGAGACTGTGCGCAAACTATTGTGTCAGACACATCTCCAACCCCTACGATTAACGCAGGTATTTCTTCTTGGGGGATTGAAACTAAATTCCGTAGCATCGAATCTCTTTTCTTCGAATTGAGCCAAACAAGAGGTATGGCACCTATGTGATAAAAGTGAAGAGCGTATAGAAAATTCATACTAAATAAACCGGCATCCATAAAAGGCATATATCGTTCTGAATATCGGCTGCAACCAGAAAATTGAGTAGTTATAATAATTACTTTGTCAATATTCTGCCCGAAACCACGATTCCCCTGCTGAAGGTCAAGCACTTCTTTAACGATACCTTTATCACTCACTATATGGAGGCGAACGGGTTGCTTATTACATGCTGAAGGGGCGTTCTTTGCTAAATCGATAGCTTTCTGTATTTCCTCAAGAGAAATTTCCCCACAAAAATGTCTCATACTATGCCTTGAATTCGAGAAAATATCAAAGGAGGAGGATGAATTTTCGAAATATTCACATTTAGTAAAAGACTGTTGCCGTGCTTCTGTTATATTAGGAAAACGGCACAATAACTCATCTATTTTCCTCTGTAACTCTTCATCCAACTTGAATGAATAACTCTTATGAAGCTCATCGTATTCTTTTACGATAGAAATAGCATATTCCAACTGCCCGTGCATACCATATTTTTCATGATAGCACTGGCACTCCCTGATAAGGGAAAGAAGTTTTTCTCTTCCAAAACCAAGCCTGCGGTTTGGCATTGAAAAACCTTTCTCTATGATATGATAAGTTGCAGTCATAGAAGCACGTTTTTTTGCTTCCGTATTACCTTTGGAACCTAAATTAGACTCCTTCATAAAGTATCTCATATCATTGAAATAACACGAGATACCATCGCACAGGTTCAGAACCTTATGATATTGATTGGATAAAAATCTACGAGCTGAAAACATAAATTAACTTTTTATCTTTTTGGTGATTTTATTAACTATATTGGATAGAATATTTCTTTCAAAATCTTGCAAGGATATGAACCATACCAAAATAACGAAGAAGATTATATAAACAAAAAACACTACAATTGTTCGCATAATGTTTGTTGGCATCAGAATATGACAAATAGAACTAGGTATCAAAGAAAGTGTAACACAAATCAGGATAGGCAATACAACTTTTTTTAAGAATTCATTTATATCAATACCAACTATCTTGTGCGACATGAAAAGACGAACTACGAATGAAATGACCTCTATTATAACAAAACCTATTGTACAATAATATGGTGGAAGACCTGCTTTCAACACTAAATATGAAACCGGTATGTTGGATAGAATCAACGCGCTCATAGTAATTTGATAATTGCGAATTTTACCAGAAGCACTAATGGAATTCATTAAGCCGACAGAAAACTGATTAACTAGAGACAATATTAATATCCAGCGACAAAGTTCAACTGTATATTCTGGAGGTGTGGTCAGCCAGAGCTTAAGTATATAAGGCATCTCCACAATCAGCGGAACGGCAAGTACGGCCATTACTAAAACCGAAAACTTTGATGATATGAAAGCCAATTTTATCATACGATTTTCATCGCCACTTCCGTAACTTTTCATCAACTGTGGTGTGATTGCTTTGTGAAAAGAATTTGAAAAATAGCTCATCACCCCATTCACCTGATTAGCAACACCATAAGCCGCATTAAGGACCGTTCCAAAGAAACGATTGAGCACAATTGCAACGCCTTGATTTCTGCCCACCAATGCTACTGCTCCAAAAGTATTCCACCCTGTGAATCCCAATATTTCCTTCATAGCATTCTTATCGAAATACTTTTTTAAGTCAAACTTGAATTCTTTGTATTTAATACGTGTAAATAACACATAGGTGGTCACTGTCGCCATCGAGATAATAGCCATTCCTAAACCATAAATAATCAACCTATCAAACGGACAAATTCGTAGATAAAGAGCTAGTAGGAGTTTGAAAACAGCTGAAACTATCCCAATAATGGAGAAGGTAAGCATATCCTCTTTTGCATTCATAACTCCTTCATAAGGGACGCACGCTATTTCAAGGAATGTCGTTACAACCAAGAACTGGAAAATGACTTTTGCCGCTCCTTCACGTCCATGTTCAATATTAAGAAAGCCATCAAACATAAAGAGAGCAAATAATTCAAAGACCACAACAATAAAAGCCCCTATGATTAGATGAAGAGCGAGTGACGTATTGTATATCCCGTTAATTTTATCTATTTTATTTTCACCAATAGCTACGGAAATAAAACGCTGTGTGGATACAGCCATTGCGGATTTCAGAAAAGCAAGCAGACCTATAACACCTGCAACCAAGCTATATAGTCCATAATCGCTATTGCCCAGTGCATGCATGATAATAGGCACGGACACTAATGATATTGCGACATTAATTAAAATTTTCGCATATAGGACTGCTGAATTGAATATTACCCTGTTGGCGTTGTTCATCAGATTAATAATTTAAAACTCACTAAATAGCAGAACACTCTATCTAAGAGCCAGGCCTTCTGCTAGGGCAGATCAGAGTGTGCGGTCTCTTTTTTCACTCTTAATTCGGACTGTATCCAATATCTCGTGGAAAGTGTTAAAGATAAGCCATAGTGTCTCTACATTATATGAATATGCGTTCTACACAAGACTTGGAGTTCTACACACCATATCTTTCAACCTGCTCGCCTTTCAACGCCCGCACAATGCGCGAGCAGGCTTTGCCATCACCATACGGATTCACGGCATGCGACATCTCGTTATAGTAGCCTTCGTCCTCCAAAAGGCGGCTCACCTGCTCCACAATGAGGTCGTGGTTGGTGCCCACAAGCTTCACCGTACCAGCACTCAGTGCCTCTGGACGCTCGGTGGTGTCGCGCATCACGAGCACGGGCTTGCCAAGGCCGGGGGCTTCTTCCTGAATGCCGCCAGAGTCGGTGAGGACAACGGTGGACTTCTCCATCAGATACACAAACTCCAAGTACTGCAAAGGCTCTATCAGGAACACGTTCCTGTAGTTTAGAGTTGAGAGTTTAGAGTTTAGAGTCAGTGGATCGTTGATAGTTTTCAGTTCTTCGCGCTGACGGAAATATTCTTCTCCGAAGACCTCGGCAATGGGTTTGCGCACATTGGGGTTCAGGTGCATGGGATACACAAAGTCCACGTCGGGATACTTCTCGCTCAGGTCCTTCATGGCCGTGACCATAGAGATAAACCCTTCACCAAAGTTCTCGCGACGATGGCCTGTAATTAAAACCAGCTTACGCCCTTGAACACTTGAACCTTGAACTTTTAAACGCGAAACATCGTATCCTGCATCAAGCAGGACTTTCTCTTGTTCTGCTGCCAATGCGGGATCAGAGTTGAGCTTATCGACCACCATGTGGAGGGCATCAATCACCGTATTTCCCGTCACATAAATAGTTCCGTGAGCCTTCTCGTCCAGCAGGTTCCTCTCGGAGAGCGGTGTGGGCGCAAAGTCATACGTGGCAATCCTTCCCGTAATCTGGCGGTTCATCTCCTCCGGCCACGGGCTGTAGATGTTATGAGTCCTGAGTCCGGCCTCCACATGCCCCACGGGTATCTGCTGATAGAACGCTGCCAGGGCAGCGGCAGTGCTGGTGGTGGTGTCACCGTGTACCAGCACCACATCGGGCCGGCACTCCTTGAACACGTCGCGCATACCCGTCAGCACCCGTGCCGTCACGTCATACAGGTCCTGTCCCTGCTTCATGATGTTCAGGTCGTAGTCAGGCTTCACATCAAAGATGGTCAGCACCTGGTCCAGCATCTCTCGGTGCTGTCCCGTCACGCACACTATCGTCTCAAACTCATCAGGGTACTTCTGGAACTCCTTCACCAGCGGGCACATCTTAATCGCCTCCGGCCTCGTTCCAAACACAAGCATTACTTTCTTCATTATCGAATTAATTCTCAAAACTTATTAATCAAATTAATGATTTCTCTTACCTCATTGGTTGTAATCGTCGGCCCTATCGGCAGGCTCAACTCCTCATCCGCCAGCCTCTCCGTAATAGGCAGCGAGAGCTGCGGTACATTCCACGCCTTCTTGGCATAGCACTCCTGCTTATGGGGTGCAATGGGATAGTGAATCACCGTCCCCACACCGTTCTGCTCCAAGTAGTCATGCAGGGCATCGCGCTTCCCCTCTCCCACCAGTATCGGGAACAGGTGATAGGCGTTCTGCTCGTCAGGCAGCAGGTCCGGCAGCGTCACGAGCGGGTTCTTGATACCCTCATAATACAGATGCGCCACCTCTTTCCGGTGCTGGTTATCCTCCACCAGATACTTCAGCTTCACATCAAGCACCGCCGCCTGAATCTCATCCAGACGACTGTTCCGACCCGCATACTTGAACACATACTTCCTCTGCGAGCCATAGTTAGCCAAAGCCCTTACCGCAGCCGCCAGTTCCGGGTCATTCGTCGTCACCGCTCCCGCATCACCCAACGCCCCCAGGTTCTTCCCCGGATAGAACGAATGTCCCGCCGCATCACCGATGCTTCCAGTCATCGCCAGATGACAATTATCTGTGTTTTCTGTGTTATCTGTGTGACCTTTTATCGGTGCGAGACATCCGTGGGCTTGAGCATTATCCTCGACAAGCTTCAGCCCATACTTCCTGCAAATCGCCCCAATCTTATCCGTATAGGCATTCCTCCCATACAGATGCACGATGGCAATCGCCTTGGTCTTGGGCGTAATCAGCCCCTCAATCAGGTCATCGTCAATCTCCAGCGTATTCGCCTTGGGCTCGCACAGCACCGGAACTAGCCCGTTCTCCGTTATGGCAAGAATAGTGGCAATATACGTATTGGCAGGCACAATCACCTCGTCGCCCGGCTGCATCACGCCCATCTCGATGTATGCCCTGAAAATCCATATCAGCGCATCCAAACCGTTCGCACAGCCCACGCAATACTTCGTTCCTATAAAGCGGGCATAGTCCGCCTCGAACCGTTCGTTCTCTTTTCCCTGAAGGTACCAGCCATTATTTACAACACGGGTAACGGCCTCATTAATCTCAGCTCCGTGAAGAGCTGTGACATCGTGTAATGATAAAAAAGGAATATTCATAAAAACTGTCTTTAATCTTCAAATGCTAATGGTTCATTGTAATTACAAAAATCTTTGAGAAACTGTGCCTCACTCTTTCTGATATTCTCGTAGGTCAGCACATCCTTGGGTCCTTTCATCATCTCGTAGCCCTCACGGTCGCAAGTGTTGTCATCCACAATGGGGCCGTAGGTCTCGCCTTCATGCAATCCTCCGTGGTCGTTGTACATCACCGTGATTCCGGGGTCGAGATAGTCTGCAAGTGATGTCTTCTTGACGCAAGTCTGCCCCTCTGGAATGTTGTATTTGTACCACATGGCAGACTGTGAACCGTTGATATGGTCGTCGTTTCCTATATCCTTTCCGTGAAGCATGTCCACATAGTCGTGCAGGTAGTCACGCTCACTGGCCGCTGATACCAAGTGACTGCCTATAAAGCCGCTGGTTCTTGCGCCAATCTCGACAGGCGTGAGTGTTCCATCCTCTTTCATAATCATTTCAAGATGACCGAAAGAGTTTCTCAGTCCAATGGCTTGATAGCATTCACGTCCACGTTGCGCAATGGCTCTGTAAACCTCATCCGGATAGACATTCGAATTCCAGTGCAGCTTCACGGCACAACGGTTGCTTCCCGCGTATGGAGTGTGATATTTTACTGAAATGGCATATACCACCACATTGCCATAATCGTCGCCCAACATATCTACGGTGAACTCACGACCTACCACATATTCTTCCACCAAACAAAGCTTGTTGAAAGAAGCTTCCTTGGCTTTGTTCATGGCTTGTATTATCTCTTCTTCGGAAGAATTAGGCTCCAGAGATGTAATGCCTCGGGAACTGGCTGCCACATCAGGCTTGATGATGATGCGATATTTCTTGTTCAACTCCACCACCTCTTCTAAAGAGATATTATCAGAACGCTCAGAAAAACGGTTAAAGATGCCCGCCGCTTTCCAGTCCTTTGCCATCTGTTCTTTCGACAGGACCACATTATACTTCTCCGGCATATATTTCAGTCCGTAGGCTTTGTTGATGGCAGAGACGGAAGGTGCAGCCAAATCGATGCAAGAGATGGCTCCGTCAATATCATAGCCTCTTTCTTTGAAGATTCGCAGTATTGTTTCAGAGTCCTTAACGTCTTCACGGATATGGATGTCACCTGTTACGGCAGGCTTCTCATTCCAGTCAACCACTACAACCGTGTAACCGTATGATTGCAGCAAGTCACAAATACCTTTCAGGAGCTTATTGCCGCCAAGAATTGCAAAGTACTTTTTCATGCAACCGCCCTCCTTCCGATATAGTTGTAACAACAAGGAAGAGAAAAGCGGCCTTTCGTCGACTTTAATCTCCTTATTACAAGGACTTTGTACCCCCCCCCAGCAGCTATTCCTCTGCCCAAAAACTCATCCAGAAACCGTTCGTTCGACTCCTGCACGCTCTCGTAGGTCATAATATCTCTCGGCCCACACAGAATGGCATAACCGAATTTATCTCGGTCGCCATCGTTGATATAGTCGCCATAGTCCACGCCCACCTTCAGACCGTCGTGGTTCTCGTAGAGCACTGTGATTCTAGGGTCAAGGAATTTTGTGATGTCGGTTGCTTTTACCGAGTGACTGTGCGATGGGATGTCATAGCCATACCACATCGAGGCATCTGGACCGTTCATATAGTTGCCAGGCTCGATGGCCTCACCGTGCAGCATCCGTACATAGTCGCCAAGGTAGTCGTGGCCGGACGCTTTCCACACCGTATGGCTGCAAATGAAGCCGCTGCTGCGGGCACCCATCTCCACAGGGGTAACCGTGCCGTCCTCCTTCATGATGATTTCCAGATGGCCGAACATGCTGTGCAGCCCCAGTGCCTTGTAGCAGGCGATGCCGAAGTTGGCGATGCGCACCCATGTCTCGTCGTCGTACTTGCGTGAGTTCCAGTGGTGAATCACCGTCACATGGTTCTTCAGCGCATACAGCGAGTGGTGCTGGATGCTGCTGCTGTAGCAGTTCACGTTGCCGTAGGCATCGCCCAGCATATCCACCGTAAACTCCTCACCCTCCACAAATTCTTCAATAAGGCATCTGCCGTCAAAAGATGTCTCTTTTGCTTTATTAAGGGCTTCTTGCAAAGCTTCTTTAGTTTGGCCTTTCTCAAGAATGGTAATACCACGAGAGCTGGCCGCCACATTAGGCTTGCATATCAGCTTCATCCGCTGCGAGGTCTCGTAAATCTCCTCCAACGGAAATTCGTTATCCATCTTGGAAATACGGTTGAAAACGCCCGCCTTCATCCAAGCGTCACGCATCTCCTCTTTCGAGAGCACCTTGTCGAACTTCTCCGGCATCGTTTTGTTGCCGCACCAGCGGTTAATGGCGTTCACTGTGGGAGCCGCCAAATCAATACTTGACAAGGCACCTCCTATGTGACCTTTCAACCCCTTTTCTTCCAACTCTCTGATGATTCCTTCAGCATCCTTGATGTCTTTCTGAATATACATATCACCCTCTATACGAGGCTTTTCATTCCACGCAACAAGGATAACTTTATAGCCCAATTCTCGCAGGTGACACACCTGCCCCCATAGGAGAGGATTCTCTCCCAACAACACAAAGTATTTCATTATTGTTTTGATATTATGTTTCTAAACTCCAAAAATTCATTATAATCACGGATATAATCCTCTTTCCGATACACTTCCGAGGCCAACACCATCGCTACTGCACCCGAAGAGAAGTCCACAAGGTCACGCCAAAGTCCAGGCTTTACGTACAATCCCTGATAGGGTCTGTTCAAGAAATAACTACGTTTACAATTACCGTCATCCAAGGTTACAGTAAATGAGCCTGATGCCGCCACAATTAACTGTTCCAATTCTTTATGGGCATGTGCGCCACGGCCTTCACCTCCAGGGATGTCATACAGATAATATACCCGCTTCACATCAAACGGTAATGTGAGGCCGTTCTCCACAACGGTAAGATTACCCCTGCGGTCTTCATGATGCTTGTCCAACTCTACCATTGAACAGTCAAAAACATTATATCGTGCCATCCCTTTTCATTTTAAGATAGTCGTCATAGTTACGGATATAGTCCTTCTCATCGTAATGTATCGAGCCAAATTCCAAAGCAAGCGAATTGGTAGAGAAATTCTCCATCTCTCTCCAAAGACCGGCAGGGACATACAGCCCATAATACGACCGGTTCAACGTAAACTTCTTTTTGTGCTCACCGTCATCCACTATCACATCAAAGGCCCCTGACAACGCTACAATAAATTCCTCGTTCTTCCGGAAAGCATGACCTCCTCGGTTCTCACCTCCGGGAACATCATAAATCCAATATGTCCGTTTAATCTCAAACGGGATATGGTTCAGCTGCTCCACAAAAGACAGATTTCCCCGTGGGTCAGTGAACTTTGGAAGCTCTACTATCTTTACATCATCTATACTCATAACGATTAGTCTTTATAACGGAATGTATCCGAATCCACTTCTTCTTTCTTTTCGTCTATCACACGCATCAAGTACTGCCCATACTGATTCTTCAACATTGGCTTAGCAATCTCTCGCATACGCTCTTCCGAAATCCATCCCTTCCGATAAGCAATACCTTCCAAACATGCAATCTTCAATCCCTGTCTCTTTTCAATGGTTTCTACAAAATTGGAGGCTTCAGCAAGGCTGTCATGTGTACCCGTATCTAACCATGCAAAACCACGCCCAAGAAGCTGTATCTTTAATTCACCATCTTTCAAGAATTCCTGATTAACGGTCGTAATCTCCAGTTCACCTCGGGCTGATGGCTTGATGTGCTTAGCTACGTCAACAACTTTGTTCGGGTAGAAATAAAGGCCCACCACGGCATAATTGCTCTTGGGTTCTTTGGGTTTCTCCTCAATAGAGAGGCAATTGCCCTGCTTGTCAAACTCCGCCACGCCATAACGCTCCGGATCTGAAACCCAGTAGCCAAAGACAGTTGCTTTCTTGTTCTCTTCGGCATCCTTCACGGCTTTTCTTAAAAGTCCTGTGAAACCACTCCCATAGAAGATATTATCACCAAGTACAAGACAAGCGGAATCATCTCCAATGAACTTCTCACCAATAATAAAAGCCTGTGCCAGTCCATCCGGACTTGGCTGTTCTGCATACTCGAAGTGTACACCATAATCAGAGCCATCACCCAGCAGCCGCTTGAACCCCGGCAAGTCGTAGGGCGTAGAGATAATCAGTATATCCCTTATCCCAGCCAGCATCAATGCGCTGATAGGGTAATACACCATCGGTTTATCGTAGATGGGTAATAACTGTTTGCTTACCCCTTTAGTGATGGGGTAAAGTCTGGTGCCGGAACCTCCGGCTAATACTATTCCTTTCATGTTTATATTGATTTTATTATTATCTTGTAAAGGGAGCGAGTCCCGCTGTTATTATTGAACCTTGTTAGTCTTATGAGAGACCAGCGGGAACCCCGCCCCTTATAGTCGGGCAGTTCCGGGTGTGCAGAACCCTTCCCTGCCCCTCACGGCAATTATGGTTAATGGTTCAGGGTTAATGGTTAACGGTTTCTTCTTCCGTCATTCCTGCCATATACCACGAGCCAATCAGAATGCGCGTAAGTTCTGACGGCTAAATGCCGCTAATTGGTTACTTGGTTGGTTTTTTATATTTAGATTTCTGCTATTCTTTATAAAACGCCCACCGATACCGTGTGTCGTTTGGAAGGTTCTGCAAGTGCTTATGAAGGAGTGCTCCCTCTGGGCTATAGATGTGGATATTGGAACAGAACTCTCTCCAAAAGTCCAAAGCACTGGCATAATACTGGTCAAGCTCTTCCTCTGAAAAACATTGTTTGTTCTTCGATGAAATATGAAAGCCTTTGCTTCGCAACTCCTTCACAATACTATTATGTGACATCCCCGGATTATTCCTGAAGTTGAGTTGTAGGGCTTCTGTGGAAATCTCATTCCTTGCCTTCTCATCATTCATCCGCTTGTGCCAGTGGGTGCGCAGCATCTCCTGAGGCATATATTTATCGCCATTCCCTGATGCCGCAAAGATACGGTCGGTGATAGCCTTGTCGTGGCGGAAGAACACACAGCGCACTTCCGGCAGTTGGTTGAAATCCATCGTGTCGTCAAGACGGATAAGAAATCCGTACTGATTGCCACTGCGCATAAAGGGCTGTTTGCCTATCGTCTCCACCAGATAATTGCGTCCCTCACGACGGGTGAAGGCATCGGGAGCGAGGTCATAGTAATAGAGTACTCCCAACTTGTCGCCCGTATATTTCTCGTATCGGTCCTTGTCCATATTGAGCCACGTCACCGCAAAGAACTTGGCTACCTCCATGTCGCTGGTGAGATCGAGCATCGGGGTGTGGTTGTAATAATGCTGAGCAAGCCCTACATAATCCACCCTGAAGCGGAAGAACTCATGCAGCAGATAGAAGCCTTGTTCAAAAAGCCGCACAAGGGGGTGCTGGCGAAGCAGCACCTCAAGTTCGTTGATTTGTATGACATCATCTACATATTGATGTCGGGCCACATTATCTTTTACACGGAACAGGCCCGGAACACACTTGTCGTAGTATTGCGACTGCCCACGGAAGAGGAACTTGTTATTTGCAAGCGCAGGCTTGATGGAGAACCTGGGTATCTCACCGTGATGGCCTGGACGCTCACTCAACTGATTGACTACAAAGTCAGAGGAAGTGGTTCCATCGAAGGGGTAATAGCTGACATGAGGTGATGCCCAGGAGATGCGGAAGTAACCTCGCTCATCGTCAAAATAGTACTGTTCTGTGGCTATAGCTTGACGGTAGGGGTCAGCGGCAAGGCGCTCTTTCTCCAGCTGAAGAATGAATGCCGCAGCAGCATCAACATTCTCAAACGGATTATTCTTGCTACCTAACTGTCCTTCTGTTATCTTGGGCAGCGGAAGACTGATACTTTCCTGATAGAGTTTTAACAACTCCGTCTCCCGCTGCTGCCGGGCTTCATCGGTAAGGGTTACGACCGTCCGCTTTTCTTTATTTATCTGATCAAAAGCCTGTACTTCCTTGCAATCTATTCCAAACTCGTCGCGAAGCATACGGATAGCACCCTTGCGGTCGAACGGATTGTGCCCGAAGAGTTTTATCACATTCTCGTTGACAGGGACATCTATTTGTGGCAAACCCTTGATAATTCCCAGTGCGTTCGCAAAGTCATCGCTGTCCTTGTCTTGCTCAAATATACGTTGCTCACCCGTCTTAAGATACTGCTGCCAGATGCGGGCCAGCTTATAGCCGTAGGCGCGGTAAACTGACGGAGCGTCCTCAGCGGTCTTTGGGTTAAGCTGCATTATCTGCTTCAAGACGGGAAGACACACAAGTATCTTCTGCTTGGAGTAGTCAACTTTTATAATGCTTGCTTTCCCGTCAGCAGCGTTGAACGCCACGCCCACCTTCACTTCTGCCCACTGAGTCTCCGGCACTCCGAGAAATCGCAGTGCTTCAGAGTAGAATGCCGTGAGCATTTCCATAATCTCTGCATCAGTCAGTATGGGTTGGATGGGTGATGTCATGTTTATTTGGTTTCAGGTTTCATGTTTCAAGTTTCAGGTAGCCTTCACTCTCGCTTTAGCCTCCTTTTAGGCTGCTTTCAGCCTTACTCTTGAGTAAGCCTATAAGCAGGGTAGAAGGAGCTTAGAAGCAGGGTATAAGGAGCTTAAAAGGAGGCTAAAGACTGGTTCAAGGCATTTATCTCCTATATTTATTCGGAAGCCTGTTGGCGGCAATGCCGTTATCCCTCGGATTGAGGTTTACGGTATTGATTATCTTCTGCCGGTCGGTGATAGGCACATGGTTATTGTATAGGAACGACCGTACACGAGCCCTGATGATGCTCATGGCGACAGGGTTGTCTCTCAGTTCCTCAACCAAATCCTCCAGCTCGTTAATCGCAATCTTTGACGAGAAGCAGCTGATGATGGAGAAGGATACCAGCTTGGCGGCAGGTGTTCCCATCTCATTGGCTATCTCGTTGAAGGTGGATCTCAGTTCCTTGTTGCCTACGGCATTGATGACCTTTGAGAAGACGAAGAGACAGAAATTGAGCGAGGTGACTTCAAAGAAGCTGTCAATCTTCTTCTTGATGTCATCATTGGTATCGCCTTCTTTCTTGTTCTTGATGACATCGTCTATCAGTTGCGTACGCTCCGACTCGATGAAAGTGCCGAAATAACTGATGGTACGGAATGCGGTCTTATACATCTCCATGACCAACGACTTGATTTTGGTCTTGGGAAGTGACCCTTGACGGTTCTTGACAATCTGACCCACCACCTCGATGGAGCGCAGAGACTTGTTCATATTCAGAATCTCTTCGGGCAGTTCGTTCGGATTAATCTTCTCTTCCTTCTCCATGAGCTTGTCGTTCTCGTCGCGCTTCTGGAGCATCTTCTCACGTTCCTTTTCGGGATCAATCTTTACACCGGGTGCCACAATCTCCTTCTTCAGGTTCTCACAGAGTTCGTTGACCAGTTTGTAGTAGTCATCGTCGCGGGTAAGCGTCACCTGTTTTTGCCTTTCCAAAGCCGTGGTCAAGGCCATCTGCGTGGCTTCGATGAACTGCGGAGCCTTGATGTGATGGGCTATGAAGATAAGGATATTTGCCTTCTGCTCGTCGTGGATGTCGATACATAAGTCCAGGATGTCGTCCAACCCTTTGTCATCGTGAATGTGGTCGGCCATATACTTGGCCACCAAGTAGTAGTAGATGTAGTTGTAAGAGAACTTATAGTAATAGTCGTCCGTACAACGCAGCAGATTACATTTCAGGAGATTGTTCTTGACCTCCTTATAGCCCTGCGAGAAAAACTCAGCCTGATACTCATTGTAGAATTTCTGGAAGTCGTCCTCGGAAATGGGTTTGCCTTTTTTCTTGTATATAAAGTAGGCCAGGCTGGAGAGTACATTATAGTAGCGGTCAATCTTGGTGCGGTCTTCTACGCAGGTCATCAGGGCACAAGTTATCAGCGCACCATAGCAATAACCGTAAGACGTACGCTCCAATGAACTGCTCTGCATCTTGGTGTTGGAAAGCAGGATGGAGAGGATGTAGATGGGATAGGAAGGCATGTACTCCTTGCCCAGGAAACTCTCCACCATGTCAAAGCCGGCCTTGACCTGCTCCAAAAGTGCCTGCTGTTTGAGGGTGGATGCGTTGACATCGTAGGTGGTGTAGAATTTCTTCACCAGTTCGTTTCGCTTCACATGCCCCAAAGGCTTGATGCGGGCCATAAGGGTCTCCTTCTTTTCCATCAGGAAGTAGGAGGAGGATACACCCTCGTTCTCCTTGGTGGTGATGATGACCTTGCTGAAACGGTCGAGCATCTGGTCAATCACCTTCTTCTTGAGGGTGTCGTTCAGCTGACATTCGTCGAAGTCATCTACCAGCAGGACCTTGTGCTCCTTGTCATACTGCGCATATTTCTCTTTGTCCTCGCTGTTGTACTGGCTTGTGAATGCATTCCCCAGCACCTTGTCAAGATTATCACTAATATACTTGCCCTTGACAAAAAGCGGGTACATATATTTGTCCACAAAGCACAGATAATACATATTGAGCAGACTGGTCTTTCCGCTCTGGTCGTCACCCTCCAGCATCACCAAGCGATACTGCTTGTCATCGATGATAGACGAGCTGTCGGTGAAATCTTCATCCACCTTGATCTGACGGGTATTCATGCGCTCCAGGTCGGGCCAGACAAAGAATTCGTCGAGCGTCATCTTCACATTCTCACTGTTGTGGATGGGAATGGACATCTTGCGCAGCGACCTCAGGAAATCTGCGTTATGACGAAACTCGTCCGTCTTGCGCTCACGGTTCAGGTCAACAGTTTCCTCTTTGCGGTTATGATAAAGTCCTTCAGCGTACACATAGTTACGGACGGTACACTCGAAGGTGTCCATATCCAGCACAAAGCTATTGAAAGAAGAGGCTCTTCCGCTGCCCTGGCGTTCGAGACACAATGCTCCGCCCTGGAATTCGTTGATGGACTCTCCCTCGAACACATCCTTGACCTGTGAGGATGAAGGGGTGTGTTCATGGCCGTAAAGAGCCATGTTGGAGGTGTGCAGGATATGCTTGTTGAAGCGCTTATTGTTGTTGTCACAACCCTGTGTTATCCATGGATAGTAGTGATGGAAGACAGAAATCACGATGTTGGCATCCTGATGTTCCTGCTCTATCAAGTCGATAGGCATTACGATGCTGCTCTGTTCTTCTTTTTTCACAGACATCCAAGCTGTATTGTACAGGCGGAACAGGATGGTTTTCTCACCGGCCATGATGGGGATGTTATTGTTAACGCCCAGCGTGAAATCCTTGTCAATCAACACTTCCTTGGCAAAAGCGCGGTATTCATCCTGAACAGCAGAGATAACCTGATAGACACTGTTGTCGATAGAAGCGGCATTGGTGCGAAGGGAACCCAACAGCAACTGGCGGGCAGCCGTATCCTTTTCGTAGTTGCAGTCATGATTGCCGGGAACGCAGATAATCTTGTTCTCCAGTTCCCTGCCAGCCATGCCCCGCGAAGCAAAAGCACGGAGAAGGGCGCGGAAGAACTCTTTGGCATAGCCATATTCCTCCGCTGTTCCAGCATTGGCAATATCACCGGAAACAACGGTGATAATCTTGCCGCACTCTGAAAAATCGTTCCACACGGCAGGCACTATCTGCTCTGCTTTCTTTAGCAACCACTGACTGTTGTCTTTGCTGATGTGCAAGTCGGAAAGATGTAATATTGCTATCTTCATACGCTTCGCTTTAGTTC